>OKVI01000069.1_pt1 | contig 131127 bp, 110 predicted proteins | sample 1607001 | NCBI WGS metagenome assembly OKVI01 (sample SAMN03281018, study PRJEB24777) | human gut metagenome | isolation source: fecal sample PR128 from 1 month old male Malay infant, vaginal delivered...
AGAGGTTCTTTTTTTTACTATAAGAAAATTTACTTACCCCCAGTGTAACTGGGGGTTTTATCATGCCTATTCGGCGCCAATAAACAAAAAGGGACTGCCGCGCTTGCAACAATCCCTTATAGGTCTACACAGTCTATTCAATTAATGAAAAGCAGCACAGGCAGTCTTTAAGAACGGCAGATGTTTGCCAAGACCGGTCCGCGACGGCTGAAGCCAGCGGAGATCATAGGGTTCAAAGACGACCTTGCGGTAGGCTTCAAGATCAAGGGGCGTCCCATCCCAGTCGGAATGGATGGCACCATTCTGTTTGATCAGGATATCATAGAGGATGTCGTAATTCTTTCCGTCTTTTTCATCCCGTTCAATGACCGTGCTGTACGGCAGGGTCTTGTGATAGGTCAATTCCATCCCTTGATAATCAAAATGAAAACCGCAGCGCATACGGCAACCGTCGAGGCCCGTATACTCAGCGATATTTTTTAAGTCGTGAAGAATCTGATCATTTTCTTCTTCGTACAAGTTTTCCGGCGTCGTTTCCGTATAATCAAAGCGGAACTGAATCGACGCGCCATCGATTTTAATAAACCGATCCAGATACGGTTTTAGCTGGTCGACGGGGTACTTCTTATACAGGACACAGTTGATGCGGAAAGGAACGGCCAATCTCGTCAGGAGCTGATCATTCGATTCTTCCACATAATGCTGCATATGGCGTGAAACGTTGATGCACGTAATTTTATGCCGATTCCGCTGTGTAAAAGCGACGATATCGTCTTCCGTCTGCGTCTCAAAAACCGGAAGTGTCGTGTTGATATAGACCTTATGTGTCACGGGAATGCAGTCCAGCATGCGCTGCAGCGATTCCATGTCAGCAAAGGGTTCGCCCCCGGTAAAGACAAAATCACAAGAGGGGGTAATGCTGTCCATCAAGCGAATACTCCGGCAAATAGCTTCTTCCGAAAAGCCGGTCATGTCTTCATATTCAGCCTTGTTGATACAAAAAGGACAATGATTATGGCAATTGTAAGGCACAAAAATAGTAACCGTAGCGCCCCCATCGCGCGTTTTATATGGGTAGGCCACACGTGGCACTGTCGTTGCAGCCATACTGATTGTAGTTTGCATTCTTTTTCGCCTCGAATCATGGATAAGATCCCAAGCTGTTCCCACACTGCTGCAATTGAAAAGGAAAGATTTTTTCATTTCACAACAGACAATCTTGTGACCCGAATGTAGTATCCATGCCTATTGTACCATAAAAGTCCATTTCTGCAAATGCATGTAGTATATTCCCGTTTTGCATGATTTTTATACCAAACAATTCACATCGAAGAACATTTTTCGTTTATGGCAAAAGAAATCACGCCGGACTCAGTCCAAGGCTTGGCTGATGTCGCCGGCCGTCTTGATAACGGCCTCAATCGTAGTCTCCCGATTGGCATCTGCCACTCGTTCGGCCGGACCGGAAACACTGATGGCAGCGGTGATACGGCCGCTGCGAAAGATAGGAGCTGCCACACAGGCCATGCCGAGCTCAACTTCTTCCCGTTCAATGGCATAGCCGCGGTTGCGTATTTCGTCCAATTCCGGTAAGAGTTCCTTCCAATCGGTCACGGTATACTCCGTAAATTTTTTCAGGGTACAACCCGTATAGGACTGTCGATATTCTTCCGAAAAGGCCAGCAAGCACTTGCCCGATGCCGAACAGTAGGCAGGGCGGACGGCTCCGATGGGCGGCGCCGTATCGATGGTCCTGGGAGACTTGATCTTTTCCAAGATGATGTGCTGCGGATAGGCTGCCCCATTATGGGCAAAGGTCGTGATATGGACGCCTTCGTTGCACTGCAGGGACAAGGCCTTGGCATAGGGATAGGCGACTTTATGAAATTTATCTTTTTCGCGAAACAGCATCCCCAGGGCATACGCCTGCAGTCCGAGCCAGTACTTTCCCGTTTCTTCATCCTTTTGGATAAACCCGCGGTGTTCCAGCGTTTCCAACGTACGGCTGACCGTACTTTTATGGAGTTCCATGACTTTACTGATACGCGTTACACTGAGGGGCCGCTCTTCTTTTAAAAAGAGCTGTAAAACGGCCAGGGCCCGGTCAATGGATTCAATCATAAGCGCTCCCCCGATCCGGCATCATCACGACGCCAAGAATAATAATCTTAATTATATGGGATGCACACATAATGTCAAGAAAAAAGACGCAGAAGAACCATCAGTGACTGACAGCTTCTCCTTCCACTTGCTGCATCCGGTTGTGCTCATAGAGGCACTGCGACAATTTCCGGATTAAGACATCGCATTCCAAATTACAGCTCCAGCTCTTAGGAATCGCCTTATCGCCAAAGATAGTGCCCATAATGTTCCCGCAAATCGCTCCGCAGGTATCACTGTCGCCGTCTTGATTGCAGGCCATGAGGACGGCTTCTTTCAAGGTACCCGTCTTGAGCACGCAGTAGATGGATAAGGCCAGGGCCTCATCGGCTTTTTTCCCAAGGCCGATTTTTTTCATCGACCGGGCAGGATTGCGGTCGGTAACGGCTTCATCGATGGCATGCAGCAGCAATTTCAACAGGCGTGCGCCTTCGGGATCACGCTGCAGGATATGGAGGGCTCCGCCGAGAGCCGTACTGATATCCTTCCCTACCGCCAAGGATGCGATGATAGCGCTTATCGTCGCCGTCGACAGGAAAGCCTTGGGATTGCCGTGGGTCAGACTGGCCGCCTGAGATCCGACAAAAAAGGCCATCTCCGGATCGCCTTCATAAAAGAGCCCGATGGGAGCCGCCCGCATGACCGTGCTGTTGCCGCTGCTGTGATTGAGGGTTTCATCACGAGACAATTTTTTCCCCGATGCCAGGGCCGTCAGGCAGGTCTTCCCTGGAGAACGGCGGGCAAACAAAGCCTGTTCTCCCATCATGTCATATTCCAGGTCGACTTCATGGTCCTGGCGATTCATCCATTTTTCCTGTTCCGGGCGGATGATGCGCTCGGTCTGTGTGTAGTACCAGCGCATATAAGACCGGTACAGGCCTTCGGTCGGTTCCAGTCCGTCGTGATCGGCCCACAACATGCCGTCTGCCGTAAATAAGGACAGCTGGGTATCATCCGAAATGATACTTTTATTGCCGTTCTTGGCCGACTTTAAAACGGTCCGCAGTCCATAAGGGCCATACTTCTTATGAATCGTTTTCAAATCGTCTTTGCCAATAACAAACCCCAAAGCATCGCCGACAGCGCCGCCCAACATACAACCCATAAATCGATTCAATCCATCCATGCAGCTCACTGCTGCTAAAACACAGAAAACAGGAGTTCTTTTGTCCTATAACAAGATGTTCGCAACGGAGACGGACTTATTCCCCATATACAGTTGTTCTCCCAGAAGCGAAAGGGCTTACAAAACATTATACGGACGCAATCTTCCTATCCATGTCTGCAGAGGCAGCAGCAGTTGTCCCACCTTTCTCAATTTGTAAAGTAACACTCCGCTCAAGGGCCTCTGCCTGTGCTTGAGCATTGCTCCATATGGAATAAAAAAAGTTGCTCCGATGTTCCATATGCCGTGCCAAAAACGCTGCCCTCCCTACAGAGGACCTCGTCCGTTACCCGTTCTACTCACAATCTTTACAACTTTATATAAATAGTATATAATTATAAATTTGTACTTCCATTATACAGGTTCTGAGACATTTTTGCAAATAAAAAGGATGACCAATACAAAAACTTTGGTCATCCTTTTGTCTTTTATGGTAAAAAAATCTTTACTTAGCAGCCAGGCTTGCCGAATCCATCAGCGCCACCCGGTCGACGGCTTTTTTGATGGTCCCGGCAAGGCCCGTCATCTTGCTTTCAGCAATGGAGCAAATCCCAAGGCGAACGCCTTCAGCCAAAGGTACGGCAAAGATGAGGTCCTCTTGGAGCGCTTGGCATAGTGCCGTCGAATGAGCCGTCGGGACGGAAATGAAGAACCCGCCCTGATAAGGAACGTGCTGCAGGCCGCAGCTCCGTGCTTCTTCGACGAATACGGCCCCGCGGCGATGAAGTTTATCGGCAAAGGCCAATCGTTCGGCATCGAGGCGTGCTTTCAGGGACTGATCTCCGCGGATCTCCGTCAGCAAGGTCATGGCCGCCCGGTTAACATTAGACCAGGCCGTCCGGGCCGAATATTTGCCAAGATCGGCAAATTCGTCAATGACGTCTTTACTCGACGACACGCCGATGAGGGCGCCGGCTCGCTGACCGTACAGGGTATAGCCCTTCGACATGCTGAAGGCAAACATCGAAAAGATATGGGCCGGAAGGTTAGAGAATTGTTTCATAAAGGAGCGCACCTTATTCTTTTCACCGGCATAGGCAATGTAGGCGATGTCGACGAGAAGGCTCAGTCGCTTTCCCTGCTTTTCATGGAAACGGCAGACGTCGAGGACCTGGCGCCATTCTTCGTCGGACAGGGCAAACCCCGTCGGGTTGTTGGCCGGCGTATTGAGGATAATCAGCAAGGAATCTTGACTTTCAAGGGCCTCTGATACAGCCGCCGAAAAGGAAACGATATTAAAATGGCCCTTCGAATCAATCATGGAAAAAGGGCGGAGACGGCGGCCGATTTCCTGGCACAAAGCATCGTAAATATTCCAGCGCCAATTCGTCGTAAGGACGACGTCACCCACTTCAGAATAATTGGCAATGGCAATATGGATGGCCCCGGTACCGCCTGCCGTAGCGACGGCATCGGTGTAGCCTTCGGGGCGACAGTCTTCAAAGGCTTCCTCGATGGCCCCCTGACGGTAGGATTCTAACCCCAGCGGCGGTGCATAGGTGATAAAATCGCGCATTGGCAAGGCGCGGTAGAGTTCTTCTACAACGGGCAGACAGGCCAATTGTTCATCATCTCCGGCATAACAGCCGATGGCGGCGTTGACGACGCGCTCTGCCCCATACTGAGCGGCCGCTTCTCGTGCGGCGGCGCTGGCGGAAAACACGACGTCGCGTAAAACCTTTCCTTCTCTGCTTGCTGCTGCCATAATCGTCATCGTAAAAACCCCTCTCTATCTATCCATTCCCCTTTGACACGGCAAAGGTTCCAACGCTCTGCATTATAGCACCGAAACCGCCATTTTTATATAGGAAAGGGCGCAAAATACTGTATACATGAGAAGTATATTGTATACAGTATCTTCAAGGCCCGACAACGGCTTTTTTCTGACCGTCATCGGCATAAAAATCGGCTTCTTTTATGCCTTTCACGGCTAAGAGCTCACTGATGATTTCCGGCGCATCCAGATGGGACACGGCGGTCAATTCCAATTCAATCTCCGAAAAAGGTGCCTCATCGTCACTGTAATTGTGGAACTTTTTAATATGGAGCTGATGGTCGCTTACAAAACCGGACAGTCTCCGCGCTTGGCCGATATTGTTCTTCATGACGACATGCATGATATATTTTTTCCGGAACTGTCCTTCGAGGCGGGCGTCTAAGCGAACGAAGACGGTCAGGACTAAAAAGATAAGGGCCGTTGCCACGATCGATACGACCAGATAACCGGCACCGACGACAAGGCCGATGGCCGATACGGCCCAAACGCCGGCCGCCGTCGTAAGCCCGCGGACACTGCGTTCTTTCTGATTGGCCAAAATCGTTCCGGCACCGATGAAGCCGACACCCGATACGACCTGGGCGGCAATGCGCCCGGGGTCGGCATTGCGGTAGCCGAACTCAAAAAAATACTCCATGGCGACGTTGATAGAAATAATCATGCACAGGCAGGAGCCGACGCATACCAGCGTATGGGTCCGGAGTCCGGCCGACTTACTTTGAGACTGCCGTTCATATCCGATGATGGCCCCCAGGATGAGGGATATGACCAAGCGGATGATGCTGTCTTCTGTTGAAATCATAAAACAATCACTTCTTTCAAAACATTATTTTATATTCCTCAATAAATCAGAACTATGATATGATGAGTCCATAGAACCGCCTCCTGGCGACCTATTTATCGAACAAAAAGGCCGTGCCCCTTCTGACAGGGACTGAAGCCGGGCAAGTACACCCTATCAAGATGCCGATGGAAAGAAGGCGCGGGAGGAAGCACATCGTTCTTTCAACAGTGTATCATAAACCATGCCCCTTCGTCAGGCCCATTTAAAGCCCGTAAAGAAAGTTATTTTCAGAATATTTTTTACATCCGTTAAGAAAACGTTATAATATCACTATAGTATATAGAAGCAGTTCAAACCAGCGCTTCGGTTTTACTGCCCCTAAGAAAGAAGGTCACGAACTATGAATCGATTCATTTATTTCGATAACCTGCGCAGCTTATCGATTATATTGACCCTGGCCGCCCTATTACTTCCTTTGGGAACGGTCTTTTATGAAGAAAGCGCGGCCATTGCCATTGCCGCTGTCTTTTTTATCAGCGCCTATTTCGGTGCGTCCAAACTGCGGATACGAACGATCCCATTCTTTCTCAAAGATCGTTGGCACCGCTTAGGCCTGCCCCTCATCGTGCTGATCCTCTTTGGCATTGAAGAAAGACTCGTGACCGGCACCCTGCCCGTCGTATCGTGGGCCCTGGCCTGGCTGCTGCTGTTATTTGCCTTATTGAGCCTGGTAAAGAGGGCCGCTCACAGCTTCCTGCAGCAGCGAAAACTCGGCCGTCCGACCGCTCCGTTTCTAACGCTGTTTTTCCTCTTATGGGCAGCCGCCCTCTATGGCGCCCATCTGTTCCTGCCCCCATCGGTGATGATTCCCTATCTCGCCATCATCCGGCCCGATTGGCTGATCCTGTCCTTGTTTTCCTTCATCTTGGGACTTCAAGCCTTTCGCAGCCGCTGGTTTACGGCCAATGGATACGTCCCGTCTATGGGAAGCTTCATCGCCTTTATCGTCGTCCTGATAGCGAACAGCCTGCTGATGACCGGCGTCATCCCGACGATCCCCTGGGTAGCTGCACCCTTATCGGCTGCCCTTCCCATGACCGCCGTCTTAGGCCTGACAGCCTTCTTTCATCAGTATTTTAACGGCCATCGCCCGTGGTCCCAGTCTCTTCATCGCCTGGGTTACGGCTTATTCTTCATCAGCGAACCGATCATCATTCATACGACCTGGTTCCTCCACCCGCTGGCAGCTGCCTCGTGGTTGAAAACTTTATTGACCCTGCTCATTCTGGTCGTTTACAGTTACCTGCTTTGCCGATACGCCCTGCTCCATCTATCATGCTTTAAAAGCAAGGGCTAATTCGCATAGTGACTAGCCCGCACAGGCCATCTATGCTATGATATATCGTAAAGTTTATTTTTTAGTCACCCTAAGGAGAGTGCCTCATTGGATACGCTATTACAACTCATGGAATCGTATGGCTATATCGCCCTTTTCGTCGCTATGGTCTTAGAAAATGCTAATATCCCCATCCCCAGTGAAGTCGTGTTGGGCTTTGCCGGATTTCTCATTTCTCAGCAAATCTTCTCTTTTTGGACGACCTTCATCGTCGCCTGTCTGGCCGGCCTCGTCGGCTCGGTCTTAAGTTATTGGCTCGGTTCGTACGGCGGCCGCCCTTTGCTCTTAAAGTACGGCAAATACATCTTCTTTAACGAGCACAAATTCCAAATGGCAGAAAACATGTTCAATAAGTACGGCGGTGCTGCCGTCCTCATCTGCCGCTGCCTGCCCGGCGTCCGCACCTTTATCTCCTTCCCGGCCGGTGTCGCCCGCTACCCCTTCTGGAAATTCACGATCTTCACGATTATCGGCACCATCCCCTGGACCCTGCTTCTGGTATGGGCCGGATCGCTCCTCGGCAGTCATTGGCGCGACCTCATTCAGTACAATCACATCTTCCTTATCGTCATCGCCGTCGTCTGCGTCATCGCAGGGATCGTCTATTTTTGGCATAAACGCCGTCGGAGAAATGCCGCATGAAACAATGGTTATATGACAATCGTTACGGCCTCATCGTCGCCTTAGTGGCAGCAATTATTTTGCTGCCCTTTTTAGGTGCCGTGCCGCTCATGGATCCGGACGAACCGGTGTACGGTGAAACGGCCCGGGAAATGCTGGCTGCCGGCGACTGGCTATCGCCGCGCATTTTTGGCAATTTCTGGTATGACAAACCGCCTTTCTTTTACTGGCTGGAAATGATTTCATACAGCTTCTTCGGAGTCACGGACTTTGCCTCCCGCCTGCCCAGCGCCCTGGCCGCCATGGCAACGACGCTTTACATCTATGCAGCCGGCCGTGACATCTTCAATAAGCCGATTGCTGCCTTGTCATCTTTGCTGCTGGTAACCAGCTTCGGCTTCATGTATATCGGCAAGGCCGCCGTCACCGATATGACCCTGGTCCTGACCTTGACCGTCGCCATGATGTCCTTTTACCGGAAAAAATACTATACGGCCTATTTCTTCTGCGGCCTGTCGCTCCTGGTCAAAGGTCCCATAGGATACGCCTTTCCGGCCCTCATCATGCTGATTTACATCGCCTGGACCCGCCAATGGTCGCTGCTGAAAGACATGAAGATTCCCCAGGGAATCCTCTTAGCCTTTGCCGTCGGCCTACCCTGGTACGTCCTCATGTACAAGGTTCACGGCGAAGCTTTCTTAGACACGTTCATCGGCTACCACAACATCACCCGCTTTGCCGCTCCGGAACATCCCGGTCAGAACAGTCTTTTCTTCTTCATCCCGGTCTTATTAGCCGCCATGATGCCTTGGACGGTCTATCTCGGACCGGCGCTCCGGCGGTTGTTCAAAAAACGGGATCCCTTCCGCGACGCCCTGCAGTTCTGCCTGGTCTGGGCCGGGTTCATCTTCCTCTTTTTCTCCCTCTCGAAGACGCAGCTCGTCACCTATATCGCCCCCATGTTCCCGCCGACGGCCTATCTCATCGGCTGGTACTGGTATCGGTCCTATATTGAACGCTCCTTCCCGCGGGCCCTTCTGGCCGCATCCTACATACTCGGCATTTTGCTGCTGGCCTGCAACGCCCTTCCCTTGAGCCCGGGCGCAGCTTTCTTCCGACCCGCCATCGCCTGGGTATCGGCAGGGCTTACGGCCGCCCTCTTTCTACCGACGTATTTTTTATGGCGCCGCCGCTTCCGGATGGCCTTCATCGTCGCTACCGCCACGATGGTCTGTTTTTCCTGGGCCATATTCGGACATGTCATCCCACAGCTAAAGAGCTATGTCACGTCCTATGATACAGCCCAAATCCTACCTAACGTCTACGACGATCATTCCCAATTGTACATCGAAAAATTTCTCCGCCCGGGCATTACCTATTACAGCGGCAAGTCCGGGGAAGAATGGGACCCTGTAAAAAATCCCGAACTGGACACGCTCCTTACGCAGGACGAGAAAATTTTTCTCATCATGTCCAAAGCGACCTTTCATAAGCTGACCAAATCGAAGCCTTTAATCGACCGCTTCGGCATTGCCGGAGAAACGCCGTCACAAGTCATCCTCATCAATCACCCCTAGGAGGTACGTATGAAACAGTCATCCCTGCTAACCCTCATCTTTGCAGCAACCTTTCTGTTTCTGGCAGTCGGTATATCTGCCTTGGCCGTCACCGACCCCGTCGAATCCAATTACACCCTGACGGCCCTTGAAATGGTTCAGAGCGGCGACTGGATTTCGCCGCAGATCTATGGCATCTATTGGTACGATAAACCGATTTTTCTCTATTGGCTCCTGAGTCTGTCCTACAGTGTTTTCGGCGCCACGGACTTTGCTTCCCGCCTGCCGGCCGTCCTCTTTGGGGCCATGTCCTGCACCCTGGCCGCCTGGTTCGCCCTGCGCCAGACGCAGCGTACGGCAACGGCCGTTCTCTTTGCAGCCATGACGGCGACGTCCCTTGCCGTTTGGCTCATCAGCCGTTCGGTCATCACCGATCAGCCCTTGTTCTTCTTTAGCGGCGCCACCTTATTCTTTGCCTTTATCGGCCTTACGGAAGCCAAAAAGAACTATGTCATCGCCGCCTATGTCATGGCTGCCGGCGCCGTCCTCACCAAAGGACCGGTCGGCCTCGTCCTGCCCGGCTTATTTCTCCTCCTCTTTGCCATCATTCAGCGCAATGCCGCCTATGCCAAACGACTCTTTCCGCCGGTCGGCATCGCCTTATTCCTCCTCCTCGTCCTGAGCTGGTACGGCCCGATGTATCGCCTCCACGGTCAGGATTTCATCGATGGCTTCCTGGGATTTAATAACGTCGTCCGGGCTACGGTTTCTGAACACCCGAAAGACAACGTCTGGTACTACTATCTGGTCCTGGTTCCGGTCAGCCTCCTTCCCTGGACCGGCCCCTGCCTGTACGGCTTATGGAAACGGCGCCGTCGCGATGACACCTATGTGTTCATGGCCGTTTGGGCCATCGGGACCATTTTATTTTACAGCCTCATGGCTACGAAATACCCGACCTATGCCTACATCGCCAACTGGCCCTTACTCTATCTCGGCGCTTGGGCCATCGATTCTTTCCACCAAGAGGACCGCCATCGCCTCTGGCTCATCGTCATCATTCCGGCCCTCTTGTTCGGCCTTCTCTTTGCAGCACTGAACTTCTTTACCAGCAAAGCGCCCTTCCCCGTCGACGGCCTGTTACTGCTGACGATCTTCATCGCCATCATGGCCTTCCTCATCTTACTGGCCTGGTGGCAAAAAGCCTATATCGCCCTGCCCATTCTCATTACGGCCATGACTGCCGTTACCTATCTCATCGTAACCTTCCAGGTGTTGATCCCCTTCTATCAATACCGATCGGCCCAAAGCCTGACTACGGCACCCATAACGGGACAGGCCTACTTCTTTGAAGAGTATCGGACGTCTTACCCCTATTACACGGGAAAGACCGCCATCTGGACGTCAGCCGGAAAGTCCGATAAAAATTCTACACAAAAGCGCGACGCCGTTTGGGCAAAAAAATATCTCTACCCCAAGGAAGAAGAAGCGTCCGTCATCAACCGTCTGCAAAATCATCAGGACCTGACTCTCATCGTCCCCCGCAGCCAATACCAAAATTATCTGGCCTCGAACTTTGCCCCCTTGACCCGCGAAACGGCACACGTCGGCTCCTACTATCTCTTTACGCCGGCGCCATAGCCAGAAAGGGAATATCATGAAAAACCTCATCCATACACTTTGCGATTACCATGAACCCGGCGTTTTCAATCCCTGGTCAGAATATGACGAGCAGTGCGACATCGGCCCGGCAGCGCCGGATATCCGCTGCCGTCAGCTCCGGGATTATCTGGAACCTCGCCTGCATCGTGCCCGCATTTTGCTCATTGCCGAAGCCGCCGGTTACCAGGGATGCCGCTTTACGGGCATTCCCATCACCTGCGAACGGATGCTCCTCGATGCGCATAAACAGATCTCGTCATCGATCATCCTCGGCCGGCAGGGAGAACGGACGAGCCGCCCCGACTGCACTTTCATGACCAGCCGCCCCCAACAGGACAAGGGGATGAACGAACCGACTGACACCTATGTTTGGGGCGCCATCGTCGATAACGGCCTCGATCCAAAGGACGTCCTGCTGTGGAACATTTTCCCCTTCCACCCTCATAAAAAATCGCCCTTTTCCAACCGCACGCCGAGTGATGCCGAACTGGCTGCCGGCCTTTCTTATGCCAAAGCCCTGCTCCATCTCTGCCGGCCGGACATCCGCGTCGCCGCCATTGGCCGAAAATCGGCAGAAACCCTAGAAGCCGCCGGTATTTCGGCTCAGTCCATGCGTCACCCGGCCAACGGCGGAGCTTCCTTGTTCAGGAAACAATTTTCACGTTTTTCTCTTTAATTCTTTTTAAAATAACAATAAATTCGTTTTACACATTAAAATTATCGGTATTTTTGTTCATATATTCAAAAAAGTCATTGCATCGTCCTTACAAATCGTCTATAATCATAGATGCACCACAGTATCCACGAGCCCTCTCTCATACAGTGACGGCTCGTTTTTATATACGCAAAGGGGGACTTGTCTATGAACAAAAAAATGCGCGATCTGCCGGAGCCGCAAGGCCTGTATGATCCGTCATACGAACACGACGCCTGCGGTATCGGTATCGTTGCCAATATAAAAGGGATAAAATCATACAGCATCATCGACGACGCCCTTACGATTTTAGAAAATCTACGCCATCGCGGCGCCGAAGGAGCCGATGCCAACAGTGGTGACGGCGCCGGTATCTTGGTTCAGATACCGCACCAATTCTTCTGCCGTGAATGCGGCGTCTTAGGCTTTACCCTTCCCGACGAGGGCGACTACGGCGTCGGCATGATTTTTGCCCATCGCTATAAAACATTTCGTAAGGAACAAATGGATGCCTTTGAAGATATCGTCCGTTCCGAAGGCCTTTCTATCCTCGGCTGGCGCGACGTCCCCGTCGATGAAAGCCTGATCGGCAATATCGCCAAAAAAACGTGTCCCCATTTTCTGCAGGTCTTTATCCGGAAAGACCCGACCATGAAGACCCAGATGGACTTTGAACGAAAATTGTACGTCATCCGTAAACTGGCGGAAAAAGCAATCGTTCCCAAAAGCCAGGAACAGGGAACGGATTTCTATATTGCCAGCCTGTCGTCGAAGACTATCGTCTATAAAGGCATGCTGACGTCGGTCCAGCTGCGCCACTTCTTCCTCGACTTATCGGACCTCGACTTCATCACGTCCATGGCCCTCATCCACTCCCGGTTCAGTACCAATACCTTCCCCAGCTGGGCTAGGGCCCATCCGAATCGCTACATCGTCCACAATGGGGAAATCAATACGATCCAGGGCAACATCAACTGGCTCAATGCCCGTGAAGGCAAGTCAAAATCGGCCTTCTTCCCGGACATGGAAAAAGTATTCCCCGTCGTCGACGATACGGGCAGCGACTCGTCCATGTTCGACAACTGCCTGGAATATCTCTACATGACCGGCCATTCTCTGCCTCATGCCATGATGATGATGATTCCGGAACCATGGGAACGGGATCCCCTCATGAGCCCGGAAAAGCGCGACTTCTACCGCTACCATAACTTTATGCTCGAACCCTGGGACGGGCCGGCGGCCATCGGCTTCTGCGACGGCACGGTCATCGGCGGCATGCTCGACCGAAACGGCCTTCGTCCGGGCCGCTATTACGTCACCCTCGACGACCGGGTCATCGTCAGTTCTGAAGTCGGCGTCGTCACCATTCCGCCCCAAGACATCCTTTATAAAGGGCGCCTCGAACCGGGTAAGATGCTCCTCGTCGATACGAAAAAGCAGCGCATCATCGGCGACGATGAAATCAAACACGAAATCGCCTCCGAACACCCCTATGCCGACTGGTATAAAGAACACATCACCGACCTGGACGACCTCATGGATAATCAGGCCCTGCCTCACAGCGAAGCCATCATCCCTTACGATTTAAAAGAACAGGAAAAGGTCTTCGGTTACACCCAGGAAGACATGGACAAGGTCATCCTGCCCATGGCCCGCGACGGCCACCACGCCATCGATTCCATGGGCGTCGACGTCCCCCTGGCGGTCTTGAATGACAGGCCCCAGCTCTTATATGATTATTTTAAAGAAAATTTTGCCCAGGTAACCAATCCGGCCATCGACGGCGTCCGTGAAAAGACAGTCATGTCGTCATCGATCATGGTCGGTAACGTAGCCAATATCATGGAACCAAACGAAGCGTCGACAGCGGCACTCTACTTGAAGACGCCGATTTTGACCAATGAACAACTGGCGGTCATCAAGTCACTCATGACGCCCAAACTGCACACGGCGACCTTATCCATGCTCTATCCCGTCAACAACGGTGCCGAAGGGATGGAAACGGCCATCGAATCCCTGTGCATCGACGCCTTGAAGGCGATTAAAAATGGAGCCAACATCCTGGTCTTATCCGACCGGGGCATCAACTCCCGTATGGCAGCCATCCCGGCCCTCTTGGCCTCGGCCGCCCTCCATCACTACCTCATCGACAAAGCCGTCCGCTCCGACGTCGGCCTGGTCCTGGAATCGGGAGAACCGCGCGAAGTCCATCATTTCTGTACCCTCATCGGCTACGGAATTACGGCCATCAATCCTTACATCGCCTTAGAATCGATCAAAGAACTGATTGCCGGCAAAAAACTCCCCCGCCTCGACTATGAACAGGCCCGTCAGAACTATATCGACGCTGCCGTAAAAGGCATCTTAGCCGTCATGTCCAAGATGGGGATTTCGACCATTCACAGCTATCACGGCGCCCAGATTTTTGAAGCCGTCGGCATCAGCCGCGACCTCATCGACAAGTATTTTTGTCATACGCCGTCCCCCATCGAAGGACTGGGCATCGCCGAAATCGCTGACGAAAACGCCATGCGCCATCAAGAAGCCTACCAGACCGGCGATACTTTGGACCGCGGCGATTTTTACCAATACCATAAAGGCGGCCAGCCTCATATCATCGATCCGGAAACGGTACAGCTCTTACAGAAAGCCGTCCAGACCAACGATTATGCCACCTATAAACAGTACGCCGCTCACGTCAACCGAGAAACCGTTTTCCGCCTGCGGGACCTCCTCGACTTTGAATACCCTGCTGGCTGCAGCATCCCTATCGAAGAAGTCGAGTCGGCCGATGCTATCGTCAAACGCTTCCGCACCGGTGCCATGAGCTACGGCGCCCTCAGCAAAGAAGCCCACGAATGCATCGCCACGGCCATGAATCGCCTCGGCAGCATGAGCAATACCGGCGAAGGCGGTGAAGACGCAGCCCGTTTCCATACTGAAAAGAACGACGGAATCAAACAAGTCGCCTCGGCCCGCTTCGGCGTCACCAGCGACTACCTCATCCACGCCGATGAACTGCAGATCAAATGCTCGCAAGGGGCCAAGCCCGGTGAAGGCGGCCATCTGCCGGGCAATAAGGTCTACCCGGATATTGCCAAGACCCGTCACGCCACAACGGGCGTCGCCCTCATTTCACCGCCGCCGCATCACGACATCTACTCCATTGAAGACTTGGCCGAACTCATCTTCGATTTGAAAAATGCCAATCGCCGGGCTTCCATCGGCGTAAAACTGACGGCCGGCGCCGGTATCGGCACCATCGCTGCCGGCGTCGTCAAGGCCAAGGCCGACTCGATCGTCGTCAGCGGCTACGACGGCGGTACCGGGGCCTCGCCGCGCACGAGCCTGCGCCATGCCGGCCTGCCTTGGGAAATCGGCCTTTCCGAAGTCCAACAGACACTTCTCCTCAACAGCCTGCGCGACCGGGTCACCTTGGAAGTCGACGGCAAGCTCCTCACCGGCCGCGACGTCGCCATTGCCGCCTTATTCGGCGCTGAACGATTCGGCTTCGGTACGGCTCCCCTCCTTGCTATCGGCTGCCACATGCTGCGTGTCTGCCATCTCAACACCTGCCCTTACGGCGTCTGCACCCAGGATGAAAAACTGCGCAAGCGCTTCAAGGGCAAACCGGAATACATCATCAACTTCATGCATTTCGTCGCCGAAGACCTTCGAGAAATCATGGCCCGCCTGGGATTCCACACCGTCGAAGAAATGATTGGCCGTTACGACTGCTTAAAACAGAAGGACCACGTCGGTCATTGGAAGGCCAAGACGGTTAATCTGAAAAATCTCTTATACCGACCTTATACGGACGTCTCCGTCGGCCATCACTTCACGACTCCCCAAGACCATCAGATCAATACGACCCTCGATATGTCCAAACTGGTCCGCATGTGCCGGCCAGCCTTGGAACAGCAGAAGCATATCCGGGCCCGCCTGCGCATTCAAAACACCGACCGCGTCACAGGGACCATCCTCGGCAGTGAAATCACCAAAGCCTACGGCGAAAAAGGCCTTCCGGAAGACACGATTGCCTTATCCTTCGTCGGCTCTGCCGGACAAAGCTTCGGCGCCTTCATTCCCCACGGGCTGACCTTGTCCCTTGAAGGCGATGCGAACGACTATTTGGGTAAAGGCCTCTCTGGCGGTAAGATCATCGTCTCGCCGCCGCGGGAATCGGTCTTCCCCGCCGAAGACAACATCATCATCGGCAACGTCGCCTTCTATGGCGCTACCAGTGGCGAAGCCTATATCAACGGCACGGCAGGTGAACGGTTCTGCGTCCGCAACAGCGGCATCGATGCCGTCGTCGAAGGCGTCGGCAATCACGGCTGTGAATACATGACCGGCGGTCGGATCCTCATCCTCGGCAAAACAGGACACAACTTTGCAGCCGGTATGTCCGGCGGTATCGCCTATATCTACGACTTAGACCCGAAAAAATGCAACACCGATTTAGTAAAATTGGAAACCCTCACCGATGAAGCCGAAAAAGAAGCCGTCAAGGCGATGTTAGAAAAACACGTCCGCTACACCGACAGCAACTTAGGCCATATTCTCCTCGAAAACTGGGATGACACGGTAAATCATTTGACCAAGGTTATCCCCGAAGCGTATGAAGAAATGGTAGCCCTCATCGAAAAGGCCAAAGCCGACGGCCATTCCGACGAAGAAGCCCATATGATTGCCTTCGAAAAGAAACACGGTAAGAACGGTAAAAAGTAATAAGAGAAACGACCTCGCAAATCACACCCGATGCCTATCTTCATGAATACGGTATCGGATCAGACTGCGAGGTCATTTTTTATCATTCACTTGGCGCGATTTGTTGTCTTATTGGCGTAAAAAGATATGTTCATGGCGTCTATTTCCGGGTACAATAAGGCTGTAAAACACACCCATCGAAAAACAGTCAGGAGGGATCTACATGACAACCGATATGAAAAGCCAAGACTAAAGAGGAAAACTAGCGCTCATCACCGGCACCTCGAGCGGCCTTGGCAAAGAACTGGCCTACATCCATGCCCGGCGCGGCGGCAGTCTCATCCTCGTCGCCCGCAGGCAGGACTTGCTCGAAGCACTGGCCCGTGAACTTCAAGATACATACGGTACCACCGTATATATCATCTCAAAAGACTTGTCGAAAGAGACGGCACCGGAAGAAATTTATGCCGAAGTCCAGGCCAAAGGCCTTCAGGTAGATTATCTTATCAACAATGCCGGTCTCGGCGGCCAAGGCGCTTTTGCAGAACGCTCGATGGAAATCGACATGAACCTCATTGCCGTCAATATCATCTCCTTGACGAAAATGACAAAACTCTTCCTGCCCGACTTTTTAAAGCGTAAATCAGGGCGCATCCTCAACGTATCTTCAACGGCTGCCCTGATGCCCGGCCCCCTGCAGGCCGTCTACTACGCCTCGAAGGCCTACGTCACCTCCTTAAGCAATGCCATCTGGCAGGAAATCCAAGGAAGCGGCGTCACCATGACCCTCCTGATGCCGGGCGGCATGGACACTGGATTTGCCGCCGCCTCAGGCCTGCAGAATACCAGTCTTGCCAAACAGATGGTATTTTCTCCACGTGAAATCGCAGAGCCGACCTATGCGGCCATGCTGCGGGGACAGATGGAGCTCATCGAAAAGTTGAATTTCATCCAAAAACTCTCGTTCAAGCTCCTGCCCTTCCTGCCCAAAAAGCTGATCATGAAACAGATTTATAATATGCAGCAGTCAACATAAATTTTCCTTTATTAAAAACAGAAAGAAGGTATCCTGATGTATTACTATGATGAAGTCCTTGACAACAGCCACGTCAACGTAAGCCACACGACGTTTCTCCACGATTCCATCCCCATCGCCGCCAACGTCTACCTCGATCCCAATAAGGAAAAGCCCGCTGCCGGCTATACGGCCATCGTCATCGGCCATCCGACGGGAGGCGTCAAAGAACAGACAGCCGGTGTCTATGCCGTAAAATTGGCCGAACTCGGCTTCCTGACACTGACTTTCGACGCTGCCTATCAGGGCGAAAGCGGCGGCTCGCCCCGTTACTTGGAAGACCCGGCAGCCCGTGTCGAAGACTTTCGCTGCGCCTTGGACTATCTCTTATCCCGATCTGACGTCAACCCCGATACCATCGGTGTCCTGGGAATCTGCGCCTCCGGCGGCTACGCCATCCATGCGGCCCAGACCGACATCCGCTTCAAAGCCATCGCCACGGTGAGCATGGCCGATTTGGGCGACCTCTTCCAAAACGGTCTCCAGCGCACACAGACGGAAGACATGAAGGCAGCCTTCCGGCAGCAAATTGCCGAACAGCGGACAAAAGAAGCCAGGGGTGAAACCGTCGTCTACAGTCCCTTTGTCCCCAGAACGGCTGAAAACGCAGCCTCCATGCCCAAAGATTATCGCGAAGGTTATGAATATTACCGGAATTCTCCGGCAGCCCATCCCAACGCACCGAGTCAGTTCGTCCTGTCCCGGGCTTCACGCATCTTAGATTTCACCGCCTTGAGTCACGTCGACGCCCTGTCCCCGCGGCCGCTGCTCCTCATTGCAGGCACGGAAGCCCAGACCCGCTATTTTTCAGAAGAAGCTTTTGAAAAAGCAGGACCGGAAAAGGAACTCTATTGGGTCGCCGACGCCACGCATATCGAAATGTACTATAAGACGGAATACGTCGATGCCGCCGTCAATAAACTGGATGAATTTTATACCGCCAAGTTAGGAAAATAATGATGAATGATAAATTCTTATTGAGCGGTCAATATCGGGAACTGTTGAGTAAGCACGGCATCGACGTCGGCGCCGCCCTGCGCCGGGCGCACCAGCCGGAAGATTTGTTTGCCCATCCGTCTCCGTCCATGACTACGGCGGGCTATCATGATTTCATGGAAGCCATTGCCGGCCAGATAGAAGACGACGAACTGCCCATTGCCATCGGATCTTCTGATAAAATAGAAATGTTCTCGCCTCCCATTTTTGCAGCCTATTCCAGTCCCGACGGCAGAGAATTTCTCCATCGCCTGGTAAAATATAAACGGCTCATCTGCCCTCTTCTCTTTGAAATCACCGAAACCGATGCCGGCCTTCAGCTGACCATTTCCATGCCGACCGATCCGCGGAAAATGCCGCCGTTCCTGGCGGAGACAGAGTTCGTCTTCATCTTGAGTCTCTTGAGAAGGGCCACCAAAACCGACATCCGACCCGTATCCCTGATACTGGAAGTCCCCCCTCCCGGCCAGGCTTTCGAAAAATTTGCCGGCATCGCCGTCAAGAAAGGTACCGCCAACAGCATCATCTTTCGCCCGGTCGATTTAGAAATCCCCTTCATCAGCCGCAACGATGCCATGTGGGAATATTTTGAGCCTGAACTGAAGCGCCGCCTTTCCGAAATGACCTTGGAAGACAGTTTTCAAGTCCGCGTCCGCAGCGCCCTCATCGACCTTTTGCCGGGCGGAACGGCCTCCATCGACTTGGTAGCCCAAAAGCTTGGACTGAGCCGGCGATCGCTCCAGCGCTTTCTTTCCAATGAAGGGACGACCTTCCAAAAAGAGCTGGATCATACCCGCTTTCTCCTGGCAAAACAGTATCTGCGCGACCCGTCGCTCACCCTTGCCGACATGACCTACCTTCTGGGGTATCAGGATGTCAGCACCTTTCAGCGGGCCTTTCATAAATGGACCAACATGAGCCTCACCCAATATAAAGAAACACACCGATAACCGACCTCCTCTTGCTAGCGACCAATCACTCGTGTATACTAAAATGACAATGTACATCGCAGGCAGAGGAGGTTTTAGCATGACAAAAACACAGCACGGCATCATGGCTTGTGTCATCGGAGCGACGACGTGGGGTATCAATGGCGTCGTCAGTCAATTCTTGCTCTCCAATTATCCCGTTGAGCCATCGTGGGTAGCCACGATTCGAATGAGCCTGGCAGGCTTGCTCCTGACACTGATGGTCATCCCGAAAAAAAGCCATTTAATCCGCCAAATGCTGCACGACCCGATCAGTCTGCGGCACTTAATTATTTTTTCCATCTTCGGCCTCATCCTAAGCCAATTTGCCTATTTATCGTCCATAAAAAATTCTAACGCCGGCACGGCGACGGTATTGCAGACGCTATGTGTCGTCTTCATGTCGCTGTATCTGGCCGTGCGCTTTCGCAAGCAGCCAACGACGAGGGAAATTATCTCGGTCATCCTGGCCTTTGGCGGCGTCTACCTGGCGGCGACACAGGGCAATCCGTCGACGATGGTCCTCTCTCCCCTGGGCCTTGCCTGGGGCCTGATCGGCGCCGTCTCCTGCGTGACCTACCCGGTATTATCCCAAGGACTGGCTGCCCACTGGGGCGCCCTCATTACCAACGGCCTGGGCATGATCATCGGGAGCATCGTCTTAGGCCTGTCGACACAGGTGTGGACGAACTGGCCGACCCTCGATATGATGGGCTGGATGGCCGTAGCCTTCATCGTCATCGTCGGAACAGCCATTTCCTTTACGGCCTTCGTTACCGGCATCAGCGAAATCGGCCCCATGAAAGCGACCTTGATCGGAACACTGGAACCGGTCATCGCCTCGGTAACGTCAGCCATCGTCCTGGGAACGACCTTCCATCCCGTCGAACTCGTCGGCTATGCCTGTATCATCGCCACGGTATTCATCATCATCCTTCAGAAAAAAACGCCAGCATAATCTGTTTCGTAATGCGTATTTTTCGTGTATAATAGAGTATATCTGAGTATCCTATATACGCTTTATTGAAAGGTGTGATTCTTATGATCATTGACGATGCCGGCGGCCTCGTTTTTCGCCCGCCCAGTGAAGCCCGCAGCTTTATCCTGCGCGTAACCATCGGCTGTTCTCATAATACTTGCCGTTTTTGCAATATGTATAAAGCCTCGAAATTCCGCATCCGCCCCCTCGAAGAAATCGAAGGAATCATCGAACGCGGTGCCGAAGCCTTGCCTTTTATCCGCCGCATCTTCCTGGCTGACGGCGATGCCCTGGTCCTTCCGACCGACACCTTGATCGCCATCATGGAAAAATGCTACGAAAAATTCCCGAAGCTCACCCGTATCGGCGCCTATGCCACGCCGGCCGACTTGATCCGCAAGACGCCGGAAGAATTAAAGCGACTCCGCGAAGCAGGCCTGGCCATCGTCTACATGGGTATTGAAAGTGGCGACGACGACGTCCTGACCTACGTCGACAAGGGGACGACAGCCGACCTTACCATCGAAGCGGGCAAAAAAGCCCTCGCCGCCGGTATGAAACTGTCGACGATGATTCTCCTCGGCCTCGGCGGCCAGGAACGGACGGTAGAACATGCCCTCCACACGGCTCACGTCGTCTCGGCCATCAATCCGACCATGCTCAGTGCCCTGTCCCTCATCATTCCCCATGAAGTCCCCCTCTACGACGATGTCGTAAAAGGCAAATTCACGCCCTTGACGGCGCGGGGATTCCTCAAGGAACTGGACATGATCCTGCGCCATACGGATATGACCAGCCCCTGCATCTTCCGCAGTAATCACGTATCAAACCTCTTCCCCGTCGGCGGCACCCTGCCCATGGACAAGGAAAAGATGCTGGCTGCCCTGGAACAGTATATCCCTCTGGCCGACGATACGCGTCCCCTTTTAAACGATAACGGCAATTTCTAATGTAACGGGAGGTGATCTCCATGAAAAAAATCGTCCTTCTGCTCCTCTTCTTCCTGCTCTCAGCCATCGCCGTCAGCGCTGACAGTGTTCGCTTCGACAACATGCGCACCGTCGTCATCGCTGATACGACGCAGGACAATTACGCGGCCCGATATATGAAACGAGCCCTGGTACAGCCTTTCCGCATCCCCTATTGGAACCGCATCGACACCCCGGCTATCTTATCTCCGTCGGACGTGACCGAAGAAAACCTGCGAAGGCTGGCCTCGCAGTATAAGGCCGATGTCGTCCTGGTTCCAGTCGTCCAGACCTGGTACTGGCGCCAGTTCATGAGCGGCTACCGCCTTCGCGCCGACAGTGAAATGTATACCGAATACCGCTATCGCCTGACGGTCTACGCCTACGACAAGCGGACCGACCGGATGAGCAGCTATTCCGACAGCGGCCGCGACATCGAATCGACGTCGATTTTAAACAATCCTGACGACGTCCTCTATCCGGCCATGGCCCGCATCTTACAGAAGCTCCCGTATAAACGAATCCCGACTGATATCGAAACGACGAGCAGCACCATTCCGGGCCTGCAGACAAAAACGACGGACGGCGGCGCTAAAATCCTGACCAATACCTTCCCCCAGTCCATTTAAGAAAGACGGGAAGATACAAAAGGCTCTTTTCGCCTTACCATTTTTTATACAGTAAAGCACCATTCCCTTTAACGGAATGGTGCTTTTTAGTGTAGTCGTTACGCTGATTCAATTTAGTGATTGCCCGGAACCATATCGACGACAGCTTGAGCCTGAAGTTTCGCTTCGCTGTTTTTCTTTTCGCGAGCTTCCATATGACGAGCAAAGACACCGGCTAAGATGGATCCCGTTACCTGATGGACAAGGGCTCCGACGGCAGCCGGAATCGCGACTGCCGGGGCAAAGAATACCGATACCAGGGAAATAGCCAGGGCATCGTTCTGCATCCCAACTTCAAGGGTAACCGAATGCTGCTGCTTTTTTCCAAGTCCGAGCAGACCCGTAACGACATATCCCAGGAGGAAACCACCGAGGTTGTGAAGGAGGACCATGACGATGACGAAGACACCCATATCCAGAATCTTAGCCCCGTTGACGGCAATGACACCGCCGAGGATAACTAAAACGCCAAAGGCGGAAACGAGGACCAAGATCTTCGACAGAGAGACGACGTGTTTTTCTCCCATGAGTCGATGTGCTAAGAGGCCCAAAACCAGAGGAACCAAGATGACTTTCATAACCGTCATGGCCATGGCCGTAAAGGATACTTCAACCCACTGTCCGGCCAAGCCCCAGACGATAAAGGGCATCATGATCGGCGCCAAGAGTGTCGAGCAGGTTGTAATCGAAACCGACAAGGGAACGTCGGCCTTTGCTAAGAAGCCCATGACATTCGACGCCGTACCACTCGGGCAGGAACCGAGGAGAATCATGCCGACGGCCATTTCCGGCGGCATTTCAAAAGCCAGGACCAGACCATAGGCCAGGAGAGGCATGATGGTGTAATGAGCGGCACAGCCGACGAGAACTTCCTTCGGCCGCTGGACGACCAATTTAAAGTCGCTGGCGTGAAGCGTCATGCCCATACCGAACATGATGATTCCCAACAAGAGAACCGTATGAGGCACGGCCCATAAAAAGGCGTCCGGCATGAAATAAGCTGCCACCACGACGACGAGGACGATGTACGTCAAATTCTTTCCCACAAAACCGCTTAACTTTCCGATGAAATCCATCATAGTAAGGCACATCCTTTCAAATCTCACTGAATAATATACAAATACGCAAACGGTTTTGATGGAGCAAAAAAAGGCTTTGCCTCTCATAAAGAGACAAAGCCTTCACTCTGCGGTACCACTCTTATTGTCATAACGACCACTTTTCCAGCATCTCCGGGGTTCCCCTTCTAATGCCTGGCTGGATAACGGTTGCCTGCCGGCTGCGTCTACTAGCAAATCTGCGTTCGGGCAGCAGCTCCTGGATGATGTTTCATGTCGATTGGCCATCCTGCCTCTCAGCTTTCAGCAGGTCTCTGTCATGGCGTCCCTGACACTACTTTTTCCATTCAACACTGTTCTGTATTTGTTGTTGTAATTATACAGCCCTTCTCGCCAGTCGTCAATAGATTATTAAGTATTTTTTCATGTTATATATCTAAGTTAAGTTTTACAAAATGTAATCTTATCTATTATAACGTTTTACTAGAGAAATTCTTCTTTACGCCAGAATCTGGGCAATCTTTTGCTGCAGCACCGGAACGACGTCGGCTTTAAACCAGGGATTGGCCGCCTGCCAGCGGAAATTGAGAGGACTGGGATGGACGATAGGGAAATAATCGGGTAAATAAGCCGCAAAATTATGCACCGTTTCAGTCAGATTGCGCCCCTTCCGCCCCTTCAAATAATAATCCATGGCATATTTCCCAATCAGTATCGTCAGAGACACATCGGGCATGAGGGCTAGGATATCCGGATGGTATTCGGTGGCAATGAATTTGCGCGGCGGTTTATCGCCGGTCTTGGCCTTACCGGGGTAGTAAAAATCCATGGGCATGATAGAAACAGCCTTCGAGTAGAAAACAGACGCGTCGATGCCCATCCAATCCATCAAGGTTTCACCGGACTTGTCATGAAAGGGAATGCCCGATTCCTCGACCTTTCGGCCTGGAGCCTGGCCGATAATCAAGATCTTAGCTTCTTCATGAATCTGAAAAATAGGCCCAATGCCTCGTTCCGTATAGTCTTTATTTCGTTCATCGCGACGCAGCTGGTCGATAACATCCTGTAAGTTCATAACGCAAGTCCTCCTTTTTTGAAAAAAGGCAGAAATCGGTAGCCCAATCTCTGCCCAAAAATATTATATTAAAAAGTTATAGTAAATGATGGGGATAAATAAGGCCGGCAAGAAATCGGCAACCTTGAATTTCGTCATTTGAAGCATGTTGAGGGCGATAGCCAGGATCATGAGACAGCCGACGGCGTTGAGTTCGCGAACGACGTCGGTTGTCATCAAGGGCATAAAAAAGGTAGCCAGGACGTAGAACACCGTTTCGTAGAAAAAAAGGACGATGCCGACGGGGACAACGCCAATCCCGTATAGGGCACCGAAGATAAAGGACGACACAGAGTCAATGGCGCTTTTAAAATAGAGCAAGTCATTGCTCCCCAAAGCCGCCTGAATGGGGCCGATAATAGCCATGGCGCCGATAGTTTCCATCATCGATAAGGTCACAAATCCTTTGACAAATTTAGAATCATCACCGCGGCTCAAATGCTTTTTCAGAAATTCACCGAATTGATTCATCCGGTCTTCGATGCCGATAGCCGTTCCAATGAGGGTGCCGATGACCATGCTGGCCAAGACGAGGAGCAAATTTTGACTTTGAACCGCGCCTTGAATCCCCATGGCGGACAGACCCAGGGCAATGACGCCTAAAATGGCCGTCGTAAATCGTTCAGAAATCCGATTATTCAGCCCGACCCCGAGAAGCGCTGCCAAGGACGAAGTCACTGCATTGACAATAATACCGATCATAGTTCTGCCTCCTGACTCATTGACTGTGTTTATTATAGCAAAAAAAAGGTGCTGCCGCACATAAAGCAACACCTTTTTTATAATACGAATCGTCGCTATCAACCTACTTATGAGCAGTCGACAAAGAAGTCCTTGCCGACGGACTTTCTACCCCTTCGTATTCGCTGTCAAAGCGCTTGTTCAGATAATTGACATAGAGATAGGCAAGCCCCGCTCCAGAAATATTGTGCCAAGCGCTGAAAATGGCACCGGGGACGCCGGCCATGGGAAGGGCTGCAAAATGAGTTTTGGCAAGGCCCGTAGCAAGGCCCGAATTCTGCATACCAACTTCAATGGATACAGCAACCATCTTCTTCCAGCTCATGCCGCAGAGGTGGCCGATAAAGAAGCCCAAGGCGTAGCCCAGGCAGTTATGCAAGATGACGACTAACAAGATGAGGCCGGAACTGTTGAGGATAGAATCGCGGCTGGCACCGATGATGCCGGCAATGAGGAAGGAAATGGCCATGGCCGATACAGCCGGCAGGTAATCGAGCGCCCCTTGAGCCAGTTTCGGAAGGAAGCGTTTGACCAAGAGCCCCAAGGCAATGGGGACGATGACGATCTGTACGATGGATAAGAACATGCTGACCGGATTGAAGGAAATGCGCTGACCGATGATGAGGTACGTCAAAAGGGGCGTCATAATCGGCGACAAGAGGGTCGAAATACTGGTAATCGTGACCGACAAGGGAACGTCGCCCTTACTCATGAAGGTGATGACATTGGACGACGTGCCGCCAGGGCAGGTCCCGACCAAGACGACGCCGACGGTCAGAGCCGGATCCAGGCGAAATACCGTCGACAGGAGGAAAGCCAGAAAAGGCATGACAAAATACTGGGCGCAGACGCCGAAAAAGACGTCCTTAGGCTGTTTCAAAACGAGGACAAAGTCATGGGCACTCATGGTCATACCCATGCCAAACATGATGATGCCCAAGAGGACCGATAAGACGGAAATACCGCCGACGTTTCCTAAGACCCAAGAAAAACTCGTCGGCATCGTAAGACCGATGATGAGAAAGATGATGGCGATGACGCCAAAAAATTTACCGATGAGAGCACAAACCTGTTTCATAGCAAGCCTCTTTTCATAACGCTTTGTTTATATAGAAAATAAAACTCCTGCCCCGACACCCCTTCCGCCACATCGGCGAAAGGGAAGGAAGCAGGAGTTATCTTTATTGCATGACGGCGCCGGTATTGGCCGACGTAACTAATTTGGCGTACCGTGACAGGTAGCCCGTCTTGACCTTTGGTTCCGGCTGCTTCCATGCCGCCCGGCGCTTCTTCAATTCTTCATCGCTGACTTTTAATTCCAGTTTACGATTCGGAATGTCGATGGAGATGGTATCACCGTCGTGGACTAAGGCCAGTGGCCCGCCTTCCATGGCTTCCGGTGAAATATGGCCGATGCAGGCCCCGCGGCTGGCACCGCTGAAGCGGCCGTCGGTCAGAAGGGCGACTTTTAGTCCCATGCCAGTGATAACCGCCGTCGGATTGAGCATTTCACGCATGCCCGGTCCGCCTTTCGGTCCTTCATAGCGGATAACGACGACGTGCCCTTCTTTAATATCGCCGCGGATAATCGCTTCGATGGCATCTTCTTCGGCATCGTAGCACTTGGCCGTCCCTTCATAGACCAATAGGTCTTCGTCGACAGCGCTTTCCTTGATGACCGAGCCGAGGGGCGCTAAATTTCCTTTAAGGACGGCGATACCGCCTTTATTCATATAGGCATTATCGACGGAATGGATGACATCCCGATTGAGGACTTCTGCATCTTTGATGCGGTCGCCGACGGTGCCGGTAATGGTCTTTGCTTCCGGATGGATGAGGCCCAACTTGGAGACTTCCTTCATGACGGCACAGATGCCGCCGGCTTCATCGAGGTCCTGCATATGATAGGTCCCGCCGGGGCTCATCTTGCAGATATAAGCAGCCTTGCGGCTGATGGCATCGAATTCATCGAGGGACAGTTCTACTCCCGCTTCATGAGCAATGGCCGGCAGGTGCAGGGCCGTATTGGTCGAACCGCCGATAGCCATATCGACGGCAATGGCATTTTCAAAGGCTTCGAGGGTCATGATATCCCGCGGCTTTACGTCGCGGCGAACGAGGTCCAGGACGACTTCGCCGGCTTTTTTCGCCAACATGCGGCGAAGTCCCGTATAGGCAGCCGGAATCGTGCCGTTGCCGGGAAGGCCCATGCCTAAGACTTCAGTCATGCAGTTCATGGTATTGGCCGTAAATAAGCCGGAACAGGAGCCGCAGCCCGGGCAGGCATGAAATTCCATTTCGTGCATTTCATCAGCCGTCATCTGGCCCGATTCGACCTTACCGGCCGCTTCGAACATCGTGCTGACGCTGATGTTCCGTCCCTTATAGCGTCCGGCCAACATCGGTCCGCCGCTGACAACGACGGTCGGGATGTTCAGTCTGCCAGCGGCCATGAGCATGGCCGGCACGATTTTATCGCAGTTTGGGATGAGGACCAAGCCGTCGAAGGCGTGGGCCGTCGCCACGGCTTCAATGGAGTCGCAAATCAATTCGCGACTCGAAAGGGAAAAACTCATGCCCCGATGGCCCATGGCAATGCCGTCACAGACGCCGATAGACGGGAATTCGATGGGCGTACCGCCGGCAGAAGCTACGCCGAGTTTGACGGCCTGGGCAATTTCACCTAAGTGAACATGCCCCGGAATAATTTCATTAAAGGCGTTGCAGATGCCGATTAAAGGCTTCTTCAAATCTTCATCGCTATAGCCCATGGCATGGAACAAACTCCGATGGGCCGTTCGGGTAACCCCTTTTTTTACAACATCACTGCGCATAGTATCCATCCTCTCTTCCTGCCGTATTGGCTTCGGCAGCTATCTATTACATATCCTTCACGGCAGGTTCCCCTCGAGAGAGAGAAATCTGGCCCGTCCGGGCAATTTCAATGATTTCATAGTCTTTCAACATTTCAAGCAGGGCCTCGATGCGGTCTTCTCGGCCTGTAATGCGCATAGTCAGCGAATTTCGCTGGACGTCGACGATCTTAGCCTTGAATAAATTTGCGATATTGGTCAACTCTTCCCGGATTTCGGGTGTCAGACTCCGGATCTTGATCATGGCCAGTTCGTAACTGACAAAGGGGGCATCATCAAGGTTTACGACCTTGATGACGTCGATGAGTTTTGCCAGTTGATTGACGGCTTGATCGAGTTCCCATCGATTTTCGACGGAAACGACGATATTGATGCGGGTCACATCGGATTCTTCCGTGTACCCGGCGTTAATGCATTCGATATTGATGGCTCTGCGGCTGATGAGGCCGGCAACGTGGGTCAAAACGCCGGGCTTATTGTCACAGAGCAGAGCCAGGTGTTGTCTTGTCACTCGGCTACACCTCCCAGTACCATTTGGTCCAATCGTTTTCCTCCGGGAACCATAGGATAGACATTTTCATCAGGTGGAATGAATACATCAAGTAGAGCCGGTCCTTCGGTATGGAACAACCAGGCTACGGCATCATCCAGTTTTTCCGGATTGCGGACAGAAAGTCCGGGAACTCCCATCGCCCCAGAAAGGGCTGTCAAATCAGGATTGTCGGAAATGACCGACTGCGAACAGTGGCCGCTGTAAAACATGCGCTGCCACTGATTGACCATCCCGAGGACGTTATTGTGGAGAACGACGACCTTGACGTCGACGCCGTACTTATGAAGGGTAGCAAATTCCTGACAGTTCATCATGATGCTGCCGTCGCCGGTAAAGAGGACGACCGTAGATTGAGGACAGCCTATTTTCGCTCCCATGGCCGCCGGAAGGCCGTAGCCCATGGTTCCCAAGCCGCCGGAGGTAATGAAGTGCCGCGGTTTGTTCAAGTTGAAGAACTGTGCCGACCACATTTGATGCTGGCCGACGTCGGTAACGACGACGGTGTCATCATCGGTCACAGCCTGAAGGGCTTCAAAAAGTGACTGTGGAGAAATGGTTCCCTCTAAATGACGGGTTGCAAAGGGATGCACTGCCTTCATATCCAAAACGGAGTGCCGCCAATCCTCATATCTTTCATAGAGTGCCTGTCCATCGAATTTCAATCCCTCACAGAGGTGCGGCAGAGACCAGCGAAGATCGGCGTTGACACTGATATCGGCATGGACGATTTTATTGATTTCAACCTTGTCGATGTCGAAGTGAACGATTTTCGCCTGGGGCGCAAAGTTGGCAGCGTCACCGGTAACGCGATCATCAAAACGAGCGCCGACGGCCAGGAGCAGGTCACACTGGGTAACGGCCATATTGGCAGCATAGGAACCGTGCATGCCGACCATGCCCAAGTGGCAGTCCCATTGGTCGGGAATGCTGCCCTTCCCCATGAGCGTCGTGACGACCGGTACACCCAGCTGTTGTACAATGGAACGCAGCGTGTCCGCCATTCCCGATAAGACGACACCACCGCCGGTAAGGAGTACCGGCCGCTTGGCCTTAGCCAAGGCCTGAACAGCACGGGCTACATCGTCTTCGCAGCCTTCGGGATTGCCCTTGTAACCTCTGAGGTGGACCTCCTCCGGGTATTCAAAGTCAAAGGACGTATCGAATACATCTTTGGCAATGTCAACCAGGACCGGTCCCGGCCGACCTGTGGACGCAATGTAGAAGGCTTCTTTTAAAACCCGCGGCAGTTCTTTCGCGTCCTTTACGAGATAGTTGTGCTTCGTAATCGGCGTCGTAATGCCGGAAATATCGGCCTCTTGAAAGGAGTCGCGGCCAATGAGCGGCGTCGCTACCTGACCGCTGATGATAACCAAGGGAATAGAATCCATGTTGGCCGTTGCAATGCCCGTGACCATGTTGCAGACCCCAGGCCCTGAGGTCGCAAAGCATACGCCGGGCCGCCCGGTCACTCGAGCATAACCGTCGGCAGCGTGAACAGCACCCTGTTCGTGTCCCGTCAAAATATGAGGGAACTGCGCTTTATACACTTCGTCGTATAGGCTTAGGACGGCCCCGCCGGGATAGCCGAATACGACGTCTACACCTTCTCGCTTTAAGCATTCAAGGACAGCTTGTGCGCCGGTCATGTTCATTCTATTCACCTCGTTATCATGGTATAAAGATCATGGCCTATGGGCCATGGAGACATTAGTCGTTCTGATCGTTGCTGTGGAGCCAGGGCATCATAGCGCGGAGCTTTTCACCGACCTGTTCGAGCGGATGTTCTGCGTGCTGACGGCGCATCGCCAGGAAATGAGCGCGGCCGCCGGCTTTATTTTCGAGGAGCCAATCTTTGGCAAAGGCACCGGACTGGATATCATCGAGGACGTCTTTCATGGCCTGCTTCGAAGCCTGGGTGACGACGCGGGGGCCGGCCGTATAATCGCCGTATTCCGCCGTATCGCTGATGGATTTACGCATCTTGGCCATGCCGCCTTCATACATGAGGTCGACGATCAATTTCATTTCATGGAAGGTTTCAAAGTAAGCGATTTCAGGCTGATAACCGGCTTCGCAAAGGGTTTCAAAACCATTGGTGATAAGCTGGCAGATACCGCCGCAGAGGACAGCCTGTTCACCGAAGAGATCCGTTTCCGTTTCTTCCTGGAAGGTCGTCTGGATGACGCCGGCCCGAGTGCCGCCGATGCCGCGGGCATAAGCCAGTGCCAAGTCGAAACAAGTTCCCGTCGCATCCTGTTCAACGGCAAATACGTCAGGAACGCCGCCGCCTTCTACAAAGGTACGGCGAACGAGATGGCCCGGTCCTTTAGGCGCTACCATGAAGACATCGACGTCGGCCGGCGGTACGATCTGTTTGAAGTGAACGTTAAAGCCGTGCGCAAAAGCCAGGGCACTGCCGGATTTCAAATTCGGAGCGATTTCAGAAGCATAGACGTCCGCCTGTTTTTCGTCCGGAATAAGGACCATGGTGACGTCCGCTTCTTTAACGGCTTCGGCAACGGTCTTGACTTCAAGTCCTGCTTTTTTCGCTTTTTCTACGGATTTACTGCCTTCATACAAGCCGACGACGACGTCGACGCCGCTTTCTTTCAAGTTCAAGGCATGGGCATGACCTTGGCTGCCATAACCGACGACAGCTACCTTCTTACCTCTCATGACATCCCAATTTACATCTTGATCATAAAAAACCTTTGCCATAATAACATCGCTCCTTTGAGTATAAAATAATTTATTCTCGTTGGAATTTAGAGATGCGTCGAAAGAGGTAACAAAAAAAACTCCGCCCTAATAGGGACGGAGTTTTTATTCCGCGATACCACCCTGATTCCCAGCTCATTACTGCGCCAGGCTCTCTACAACGTACCAACATACGCGTTTCCTATAACGTGGAAAAGTCGTCAGTGCTTAATGTACTTCAGCACTCCTCTTCAGGGATGATTTTCAATCGACTTCCATTATCGGCTCGCACCACCCGCCGACTCTCTGAAAATGTCCGGACGACCTACTCTTTCCCGTCATCAGATTTTACTCTATGCTTTTGCGAGCCCTTATCAGTTCGGCTCGTTTGAAAAGCTTGAACACATTCTACAAAACGACACATCATTTGTCAATGATTTTTTTGAAATTAATCTAATTTTCTTTAGTTAAACGCTTGACTTCCTAATATTTTTAGGAGTTGTGATTATTGAGATACCATTTGACGAATTGCTGAGCGATTCGACCGTTGCGGCCGGAATGTTCCATCTCCCAGCGCAGCCCTTCGATGCGCAGCTGTTCCGGGTCGAGATCGATGCCGGCTTTTTTCAATTCATGGCCGATGATTTCCAGGTATTCATCCTGGGTCGGCGCGGCGTAATGAAGGATGAGTCCGAAACGGTCTGACAAAGAGATCGCTTCATTGGTGTTATCGTCACGGTAGACTTCTTCCCATTCGTCATTGCGGTCGTGCCAGGTCTCCTTAAGCAGGTGGCGGCGATTGGAAGTTGCATAAATAACCACATTTTTCGGTTGTGGCGTAACGCCGCCATCCATAGCCGATTTCAGGTATTTATAGGAAGCTTCATTTTCATCAAAAGACAGGTCATCGAGGAACAAGATGAATCGCTTGCTGCCAATAGCGCCCAGCTTTTCCATAAGGGTCTGCAGTCCCTGCAGCTGGTCGCGTTGAAGCTGGACCAGGCGCAACCCCCGTTCATGATAGCGTGAGACCAAGGCTTTGACGGCCGTCGATTTGCCCGTACCACGCGATCCCGTCAGGAGGACGTTATTGGCCTCGTTCCCGTTGACGAAAGCCTCGGTATTGGCCAGGAGCTTTTCCTTCTGGGCGGCATAGCCGATGAGGTCATTCCAATCAAACTGCGGAAACCCTTCAATCCCGATAAGACGGCCGTCTGCAGACAGTCGAAAGGCGATGAAGCGAGCGAGCTTCCCACGGCCGAAAGCGGCATAGTAATCGAGCAGGGCCGCGGCAGCATTTTCCGGCGTATCCACCGATTGAAAGGCTTCTGCTAAGGTCCGGATACAGGCATCGTCTCGGACTGCAGCCGGTTCATAATCATCCAGGAAGTCCACATCGAAAAAGTCCGACGCCTTTTGCTGTAAATAGGGAAAGATCAACTCCATATCGAAAGTCAGGGCCTTCGTCATCCCCGTGCCGGTCCGGCCGACTCGTTCCATCACATCGGCAGCAACCGTCCGTCCCTCCCCAAAGAGGTAAAAAAAATACTGCCGCAGCACATTGCCCCTCAAGCCTAACCGCTCAGCCGCTTCCAGTAAGACCGCCGCACCGGCTCGCCGTGAAAAAGAATCGCCTTGACGCTCATCTTCTTGAACAGCCATCAAGGCTTTGACAACAGGATCATGCAAAAAGCCTCGACAAACGACGAGGCTTCGTAGACTTTCACACTTCATGGAACCATCTCCCCCTTGCGGAACCGCTCATGGCGTCCGCAGTATTTGGGCTATTATACTTCTAGAAAGGACAATGGTCAAGAGGTATGTCAATATTTATGCATAAATAATACTATTTTTACTGAAGGTTATCCACTAAGGCATCGGCCATGCGGCACATGCGGGCAATGGGTTTTACATCATGAACGCGAACGATAGTGCATCCCGAAAGGACTCCGGCTACACAGGTCGCCCCCGTTCCTTCCATCCGTTCCGTGACGGGAAGATCGAGGATTTTTCCGATGAAGCCCTTGCGGCTCGTCCCCAACAGCATGGGATACGGCAGAGACGTTAAGTCACGCAAATGCTTCATGACATAGACATTCTGTTCAAAGGTCTTGCCAAAACCGATGCCCGGATCGGTAATGATCTGTTCCTGACTCATCCCGGCCCGGTCGGCAATGATCGACGAGCGAATAAAGAAACGCTTCATGTCGCCGATGATGTCGCCATATTCCGTCCCGTCCTGATTATGCATGACGACGACGGGAACGCCGTGTTTAGCGGCTACAGCAGCCATTTTCCCCGGTTCCGGTTCATATTGCAGGCCCCAGATATCGTTCATGATGTGGGCGCCGGTGCTCATGGCATAGTCTGCCGTTTCCGCTTTATACGTATCGACAGAAATGGGAACCGGGCAGGCCTCGACGAGGCGGGGAAGTATCCGTTCCAATCGTTCAATTTCCTCAGCCGCTGAAATGGGCGTAAAACCCGGTCGGAACGATTCAGCGCCGATATCGATGATATCCGCACCATCGGCCACCATATCTTCCATATGGCGTAAAGCCGTGTCGACATCATTCCACTTACCGCCATCGGAAAAAGAATCAGGCGTATAATTTAAAACTCCCATGATCAGCGTTTTTTCTCCGACGGTCAGGGATTTCCCATCATTCCAACGATAGTGACGAATTTCCATAGTATGCCTCCTATAAAAAAAAGAGATAACCCAGGCGTCCAAAAGGACGCACAGTCGTTATCCCTAAAAAAGTCCGTAACCTGTACGTTACTATGTAGTATACCAAAAAAAACGTTTTCGAGCAATAAGCCCGTCCAGACTAGACACTTGTTTTTTTAGAAAAAGTTTCTCTTCAACTCAATATATGAAATAAGCCCCTTTGTTGACGTAAAGTATGTTTATGATATACTGAAAGGGGTTTATATTTACGAAATACAAGACAAAGGGGGATTTGTTCTATGAAAAAGACGCCTGTTATCTTCGTCGGACATGGCAGCCCCATGCTGGCCATCGACGAAAATGATCTTACGCGCGAAATGCAGCGCATCGGCGCCGACATTCTAAACAGCCCGGAAAAACCGAAGGCCATCTTAGCCGTCTCCGCCCATTGGTTCGCACCGGGCACGTATATCCAAAGCGCCGAAAAACCACGTCAAGTATACGATATGTACGGCTTCCCGGAAGAACTCTACCAGCTTCAGTATCCTGTCAAAGGCTATGCAGAACTCACGAAAGAAGTCTGCTGCCTCCTCGGCGATGACGTTTCCATCAACGACAGCTGGGGCATCGACCACGGTACATGGAGCGTCATGGTCCATATGTTTCCCGATGCCTCCATTCCCGTCGTACAACTGTCGGTAAACGGCAATTTAAAACCGGAACAGTGTGTCGAAATCGGGAGAAAGCTTGCTCCTCTTCGTGAACAGGGCTACCTGATTTGGGGCAGCGGCAACATCGTCCACAACCTGCGGCGCATCGAATGGAACAACCGCGGCGGTTCCGACCAAGCCGAACGCTTCAGCAAATACATCGTAGACAGCGTCCTTAAAGGCGACGTCGATGCCGCCATTCACTACCAAGACCACGAAAACGCAGCCTATTCCGTCCCGACACCGGACCACTATATGCCGCTTCTTTACTGTCTCGGCGCTGCCGGAGACGATCCGGCAACGGTATTTAACAACACCTGCACCATGGGGTCTCTGTCCATGGCCGGATTCATCTGGGCTTAAACATTCAGTTTATAGGTAAGGTTTTGTATCTAAAAGGCGATTTATTCTAAAATTTTAGAATAAATCGCCTTTTTGTGTACGTTACAGGGTGCGTTTACATCGATATACTGCGCTTTTTATGTAGCTGTGATTCTACAACGGAATTGCACCAATAATAACCGCAACGAATAAAATCACCAGGGATACTAACCAAGCCCAAAAGAAAGTATGCTTCTGATGCTCACCAAAATCCACACCAGCTAATCCTACCAGTAAAAAAGTAGACGGAGTTAATGGAGAAATAGGAAAGCCTAACGTCATTTGACCAGAAATTGCCGCTCTACCTAAATCAACACCGGCTAAACCTACTGCATTTGCCGCTTGAGCTAATACTGGTAATACAGCAAAGTAAAAGCTGTCCGGGTCAAATAGCAAGCTTGCCGGCATCGAGATAATGCCAATAATAACCGCAAAATGTGCTGCCAGTGCTTCTGGAATAATAGAAACTAGCCCTTGAGCCATAGCATTCAACATCCCTGCACCTTTCATAATGCCAGTGAAAATACCTGCTGCAAACAATACACTTGCCATCATCAATGCTGATTTAGCGTGACTATCAATTAACTCACTTTGAACTTTAATACTGGGATAATTAACAGTTAATGCAATAACCAATGCCACCATAAAACATCCTGCAGGTGGAAAAGTACCTTTTACCAACAACGCAATAGTAGCAACAATCAACAATAAGTTAAACCAAAAAAGTTTAGGCCGACGTAGTGCAGCCTCCTCCTCAGAAAGCGGTGCTGGTTCCAAGCTAATATTAGTCAACAAATTCCCTAAACGACGTTTTTCTTTCATGCCAAACATAATAGAAATTGCAACCCCAGCCAGTATCCCAAAGATTTGAGGAATAATCATCGGAGAAAATAAATCCATAACAGGAATATCTAGTGCTGTCGCAGCTCGAATCGTAGGTCCTCCCCAAGGGACAATATTCATAGTACCAGCACCCAGTGCAACAATTGTCGCTAAAATCTTTCGATCCATTTTTAACTTGTTATAAATCGGCAACATGGCCGGAACCGTAATCAAAAATGTACTCGCCCCAGAACCATCTAAATGGGTTAAAAGTGTAATAACGTAAGTACCAATACAAATCTTTATAGGGTTAGAACCAACAATGCTTAAAATTTTATTTACAATGCGTTCGAAAACACCTGTATCTCCCATAATGGTAAAGAAAAGTACTGCAAAAATGAACATAGCACCTGTAGGCGCTACACTTTTAATCCCCGCCATCATAAATTTTCCCATTTCGCCGCCTAATCCTAAAACTAAACAAGCGATAATTGGTACTGCAATCAACGCACACATTGTCGATAATTTTTTAGTTAATATACTAATCAGTACCAATAGGACCGTAACTAAACCCACAATAGCTAACATAGTAAACCTCCTTATCCCGATTCGTCCGACCTCGTTTTTTAAGAGGTCGGGAATCGTGGTAATACAGCCTATTAGTCAGTAGTTTTCTTCATGAAGTACGAAATATCCTCATCAGAAAGATGTAGCAGATTGCTAAGAACATCCCCAGTATCTTTCCCCAGTGTCGGAGCTTTGGCATACGTATAAGAGTCTGCTTCCGTCATCTTAACGGGGTTACCGGTGACTCTCATTTTACCTTCAATCGGATGATCAATTTCACAAATCATCTGGCGTGCTTTGGCAATGTGTTCATCATTTACGACATCGGCCACGTCATGGATTGGCGCACAAGGGACACTATGAGCCCGCAATAACTCAATAATTTCTACTGCTGGATGCTGTCTCGTCCACTCCGTAACCATCGTATTCAATCTATCTTTTTGTTTTGCCCGATCCTTATTCAGGGCAAGACTTTCATCGGCTAACCAATCTTCATGTCCAATGGCCTTGCAAAAACGGTTCCAAATAGCATCATTGCCCACACCGATGACAATCCATTTATCAGAAGCTTCAAAGGAATCGTATGGATATATAAATTCATAACGGTTACCAGCACGCTGCGGGATTCTATCTTCGACCATGTAGATTTCAGTAATCGTTTCCATAGCGCTGACCGAGCAGTCAACAAGTCCGATATCGACGTACTCACCATGATGTTGTGTATTCCGACCTTGCAGGGCCGCTAAAATACCGATGCAGCAATTAAGGCCGCCCAATACGTCGCCAATAGCCGTCCCAGTCCGAGTTGGAGGCGAGTCAGGCCACCCGGTAACGCTCATCATACCGCTCAAGGCCTGGGCAATGACATCATAGCCAGGAAGCAGTCGATAGGGCCCGGTCTGGCCAAAGCCGGAAATAGAAGCAAATACGATATTAGGGTTTAACTTCTTTACTTCTTCATAAGAAAAGCCCATTTTGGCAATCGTGCCAGGTTTAAAATTCTCGACAAAAACATCGGAAATTTTGATGAGTTCGCGAAGTACATCCTTTGCTTTTTCATCATGCAGATCCAGGCAAAGACTTTTTTTATTGCGATTTAAATTGGCATAATAGGCACTGATTCCCTTAGAAAATGGCGGATAGGCACGGCTATCATCACCTCTGGGTGATTCAATCTTAATAACTTCAGCCCCCATATCGGCCAAGAGCATCGTGCAATACGGTCCAGACAGGACTCGCGTCAAATCAAGGACACGAATTCCTTGTAACGGTTTTGACATAATGACAGCCTCCTATTCATCATCCACTTCAATATACATCCGCAGGAGGGCTGCTTCCATGCATTTCCCCAGCGTATCCAGGCGCAGTGACCGCGTAGCTCCACCATCAAGAGCATGATGCATGACGAAGTTAAAGCCGTCTAACTGAGGCACGTCATAACGAGTAACGTCACCAAAAACTAAGCCTTCAAAATGGCGGCGAACATTTTCCGGCGTCAACTGCGCTTCCATAAATTTATAATATTTAGGTTCTCTTGCATAGATACAAATATTAGACGTATCGCTTTTATCTCCGCAACGACCGTGTGCAATGTCTTTTAACTGTACTTTCATGATGTTATACCTCCTCAACGTATGTCGTAAGCTTGATGGCATCTCTCGGAATCAAGGTTGGCCAGAGAGCAAAGACTTCGCTCGGACGACTGCGGCCACCGAAGAAGCATCCCTGTGCCGGACCATTCAGATTACTTACAGCCGCTACTTCCGGCGTCAGTTTCAAGCCTTCCTGCTTATTTTCAGTCATAATGGCATAACGAAGGACAACTTCATTGAGATCAGCATTAAGTTCCGGTGCCAACGGACCATGAAGCGCATTTACCCCAAGATAACTGATATGTTTACGAACAATATGAGCATTTTTCATCGCCAATCGCTTATCGAGAATATCAGCCGCCATCTTCGCTTTATCTAAAGCTCGCGGCCAAGAATAAGGCAAATAAGCAATCGTGCGATACCCTTCAAGATAACCTACACACAACTTTAACGTATCCGGAGCTGGTGTCCCCGTAACACCGCGAACGGCCACGTGATCTCGTTCAATTTCTTCTAACGTAATTTTGCTGAAATCAGCCACCGTATCGGGCGTAATATATTTTGAAGGATCGTGAATTTCATAAAGCAATTGTTCTTTAACCGACTGAGGCGTGACGAGACCGCCGGTATTCTTTGTTTTCGTCAGTATGAGGCTGCCTTTTTCACTGACTTCGACGATCGGATAGCCGAGATTTTCCGGACTGGGAACATGTTCCCAATCATAATCATAGTTACCGCCAGTTGCCTGGGCGCCGCATTCACAAAGGTGACCTGCTAAAATCCCCGTTGCCTTGGCGGTCCAGTCATCCGATTTCCAGCCAAATTCATACATGAGCGGAGCTTCAAACATAGCCGTATCGGTCGATCTGCCCAAAATAATGATATCGGCACCGTCTTCCAAGCATTTAACAATAGGTTCTACACCATAATAAACATTGGCATTGACCATATTCGGTAAGATGCGGTCAATATCTTCTCCGGTGTCCATATGCTTCATCGTGATTCCTTTTTCTCTGAGCTGAGGAATCATTTCACGCACATCATCACCGAGAACATACCCTACTTTTAAGTTGTATCCGCCGTCGCGAATGACTTCTTTCGCCTTTTCAACGCAGGCTTTGACGTTCATACCACCGGCATTGGTGATGACTTTCGTGCCCTTCTGCGTGATATAGGGCAGCATCCCTTTTAATGCCGTAATAAAATCTCGTGCATAACCTGCTTCAGGGCGCTTTTCCTGTTGCCTTCTCATGATAGATAAGGTCAATTCTGCCAAATAATCGCAGCAGATATAATCTAAATTATCCTCTCTGGCCATCGTAATGGGGGCATCACTTAAGTCGCCCCAAAAGCCTTGTCCGCCACCGATTCGAATTGTTTTCATACGGATTTACCTCTTTTCTTTGTATTGTATACATATAGTATCGTAATATTACTAACACGACTCTATATATGAAATTTTTATGCCAAGAAATAAAAAAGCGAGGAGAACCATGATATTCCGTTCTTGAAAAACGAGTAGCCATCCCATTTATCTTCCATAATTAAAATTTTACTGGCAAAATAATACGGCCCATTTAGGCACACAGTTGTATACCTAAATAGGCCGTATTGTTTACATAATATACAAATCACTATGTTCATTTTGTTTACATAGTATACACTTTATTTTTCTTCATCAAGCCCATATTGTTTCCACTTCTTGTAGAAAGTCCGCCGGCTAATCCCCAAGGCCTTCATGGCTTTCGTTTTATTTCCATTGGCCTCTGATATTGCCTGCTGAATCCGTTTCTTTTCCATCATCTGAAGTCCTGATTTCAAGGAATAATCGCAACCAGCTTCAAACTCATCCGCATCAAAATAAGAAGTTGTGCTTACTTGATTGTCATGCTGCAGCAAGTCGTCTGGTAAATGCTCTAATTGAATGATCCCTTCATTGCAAACAATGACAGCATATTCCATACAGCTCTGTAATTGACGAACGTTACCGTTCCAAGGGAATGTTAAAAAATACTGTTTCACTTCGGGCGAGATTGTAACTTTTTTCCCATACTTTCGCGCATATTTCTCTAAAAAGAAATCAGCTAACAAAAGGACGTCTTCACCACGTTCCCGCAACGGAGGAATAGTTATTTTAAAGGTGTTTAAGCGAAAATATAAGTCATCGCGGAATTTACCTTCTCGGACCATTTGCTTCAAATCGCGATTCGTAGCAGCGATCACCCGAACATCCGCCTTTTGAACTACTTGTGAGCCTATTTTTTGGATTTCTCCGGACTGCAGTACTCTCAACAGTTTTGACTGCATAAAGAGGGGCATCTCCCCGATTTCATCTAAAAAAATCGTACCACCATCAGCTTGTTCAAACTTTCCGCTCTTGCCGCCCTTGACGGCTCCGGTAAAAGAACCGGACGTGTAACCGAAAAGTTCACTTTCCATTAAAGATTCTGGAATGGCCGAACAATTTAAATTGACATAAGGCTGCTTTCTTTTTCCGCTGATTGCTAGTATGGCGTTGACGAAAACTTCTTTCCCTGCCCCACTCTCCCCTTCAATGAGAACGGTTGCATCTGTCGGTGCCACTAGTTCAGCCAGCCGCAAGCATCGCAAAAAGTTAGGATTCTGTCCAATGATATGAGAAAATTCAGCATGAAACGCGCGGTCTGCAGCCGCTTTAAAGATCGATTGATTGAGTCGTTGTGCCTTTTCCAACTCTTCCTGGCTCCGAGACAGTTCCGTAATGTCATTGAATACCGATACGGCGCCTAGAAGTGTACCGTCTTTCATGATCGGTGTAATATTGACTCGTATTTTTTTGCCCCTCGTCTTTACTTCTACTAATTGCTGAAGAACTGGCTCTTTATTCTGAAGAACCTGCAAAATAAGGGCCCCTGGTTCAATCGTTTTTACTTGCTTATGAAGGACTTTATCTTTTGATACAGCAAGAATTTTCGTATACGCCTTATTTACATAGAGGATACGGGAGGTTTTATCGACAATAACGATCCCATCATTAACCGCATCCATGGCCTCCCACATCATCACACTGGCAATAGCATCGTTTTCTGCCAGTACACCCATAAAATCACCTACCTTATCAAAAACATAATTTATAACAAAATATTACTCAATGGGGTAATGTCAATCGGATTAAAACCGGTTTCATCATATTCCAACAATAGGTTGCCTATCCGCCGTATTTCAAGTCAACGAAAAATCACATTTTCCCATTGTACAACAAACAGCCCGGCGTGAACCGAGCTGTTAATAGTTATACTTAGAGTCTCTTTACGAAGCCGTTTGGGGCTGAATGGTGCCTTTTTCGATTTCAAAGATGTGAATCGTATCGGTTTCCCCGGAAAGTTCTTTTTGAACTTCCTGAGCCACTTTCTGGGTCGCTGCCGAGCAGGTGAACAGGAAAATCTGTTCTTTCTTCCCAAGGGAGGCCAGGAAATGAATGGCTTCTTTTTGGCGCTGTTCGTCGAAGCGGACCAGGATGTCGTCGAGGATGAGCGGCATCGGTTCGATCTGCCGTGAAAAGGCCATGGCCAGGCTGACCCGAATGGCTAAGTAAATCTGGTCACCTAAGCCGCTGCTCCACTGTTTTTCCGGAATGCGGCGCTGGGTACCGTCGACGGCAAAGAGCTGCTTGCCGTCGAGATTGGCCTGAAGGGTGTAACGGCCCTGGGTCATGAGATTGAGGTATTCACCGGCCTGGCGGATGACGATGGGCTGGCGGACTCGTTCGTAATAATCCTGAGCCTGTTCGAGCATGTACTGGGTATACATATAGGTCAGCCAATCGTCGACGTGGCGGTCCAAATCGGCCTTGCGGTTCTGCTGTGTCTGGAGTAGTTTTCCGTATTCGTCGCTCTTGGCCATCTGACTCAGGCGTTCGATGATGCTGCCGCGTTTTTCAGCGACTTCGGCCAGTTTCTTTTCGGCATCGGCGATTTTTTTCTGATAGTAATCGCGTTCGTCCGTCCAGTTTTTCAAGGTATGTATCTTTAGTTCATGGCGCAGTTCCGACAGCTTTTTAGGATTCTTGGCGATGAGCCGAATATGGGCCTCCGTTTGGTCATAGACTTCTTTATACTGCTGGAATTGACGGAATTTCAGTAATTTCCCACGGAATTCCGCATCGGTCTTGGCCCCGGCGGCACTGAGCAGTTCTCTCTGCATCTGAACTTTATGTTCCCGTTCTTCAGACAGGCTTTCAATCTGAGCTTCCCGTTCTTTCTGTTGACGGTCCTGCTCTTTCGCGACCTCAGCCTGGACGCGGATATCCTGCCACTGTTTATATACGGCTTCTGCCGCATCGGGCGATACGGGCTTTTTAACGCCGACTTCGCGGAAGATCTGTTCAGCCGTATCGGTCCAGCGGGAAATAGAACTGTTGACATCGAGCTTGCGCCGCTTCCAGTCCGCCGACGCCGTCGTCATCTGCTTCCATGTATCCCAGGCTTCCTTGGCTTTGGCCATGTCCGCCGTTTCGAGTTTCGTAAAGCCCGACTGATCGCGCCAGCCTTCCCAAGCCGTTTCACTGGCTAAGAGTTTTTTCTTGCAGGCGTTTCCGTCTTCCTGCCAGGTTTCATAGATGGCATCGTACATGACCTTCTGTTCTTTCTGCCAGGCATTCTTCGATTCCCGCGTCTGCCAGTCCATATACTGTTTGCGGACGCCGTCCAATTCTTGCTGCCAACGGTCGTTGGCAGCTTCGACGTCCAAGGTGATTTCAGCATCTTTTGAAAGCTCGCTGATTTTTTGGTCAAGCGTTCCCAACTGGCCTTCTATTTCAGCGATTTTACGGGGAATGCGATCGGTCCCCGTTTTTTGACGGGCCAGGGAAATAACGGCGATGACGGCACAGGCCGCGCCGGCCCCCAGGCCAAGCGTCGAATCAAAGTCCGCCAGATATACGGCGGCGACGCAGGCTACAGCCGCCAACAGGAAAAGGACGCCCAATACGGTAAAGGCCTTGGAGGGGCCCGTAGCCCCATTTTTAAGCCAATCGAGCTGTTCCTGCAGGGTCTGCCGTTCCGTAACGGCCGACTGGATGGCAGCGACTGCTGTTCCAACGGTATTCCACTCGTCTTTCGTCTTTTCCGTATCTTCTGCTTCAGGTTCCGGCGCCGATACGTTCTTAGGCTTGGCTGCCTGCCATTTTTCCATTTCCTGACGGCTGTGTTCCAACGCCGATGCCGCCGCCATACCGCGCGGCCAGTCGACGGTTTCCGGGATTTCACCGGTAACGGTCCACCCTTTCAGGGTTTCGGCCTGTTTATTTTTTTCAAAGTCCCAATCGATTTCTTTATCTTCGTGGTCTTTTAATTCATCCAAGCCCTGCTTCCAGGCCGGGATGCTGCGGTAAATATCGTCGATTTGAGGGCCGCAGACGAGCCAGCGCTTCCAAGATTCCTGAAAAGCCGGACCCTTTTGGTTGATTTCTTTTAGGTGTTGGATCTGTTCGTCGATTTCTTTAATCTTTTGGTCCATATCGGCCCATTTTTGAGCGCCATCCATGGGAAACTGCGATACGTCGGCCAAATTCTGCATCTGCTGCAGAGCATCCTGCCCGCGTTTATAGACATCCCAGGCCGCGATGGGCATGGAAATCTGTTCGATCTGCTGTTTCGATTCTTCGATATCGAGGCGGATACGGTTTTCGATTTCATGAGTCGTCCGTTCCGTTTCCTGAAGCTTGGCGAATTCATCTTCATCAAAGGCCAGGCTGCTGATCCGACGGTCGAAGTCTTTCTGCTCATTGAGCAGGGCGTTGATCGGCTTTTTCCCCTGAGGTGAGGCCACCAGGAGCTCGCCCATCTCTTTGGCCACTTCGCTGCGGGCCAGGCCCATGGCGACGCCGCCTTCAATACTGAAAAAGTGATTGCGGACGGCTTCATTGGACAGGATTTTAAAGCCCTGAAGGTCTTCCAGACCCATGGCAAAAATCTTATCGTAGGTCTGACGATCCAGGCCGTGCCACCACAAGTCGGCCGGTTCTTCCTGAAGGTTTTCGTCACCATCGGATAAGGTATATTCTTTTTCATTGCGGACGATTTTGTACTCTTTTCCGTCTTCCCGGCGGATATCCATACTGCCGAAATAGCCGTGCCAATCGCCCCGCAAGTAGCCGAAGAACATGGAGCGGACATACTTCATGAGGGTCGTCTTGCCGCTTTCATTGCGGCCGTGCATGACGATCAGTCCGCTTTCAGGGGGATTCCATTTGACTCCATGATAAATCCCGAAATCAGCTAATTCCATCTGTATAATCTTCATGACATTATCCTCTTCTATGTTCCAGCAAGCGCTGCATGCCCAGCCACTTGGCTTTTTCAAAGTTTTCCAGCAGGCGGTCATCCGAAATCGCCCGGCCGTACGCACCGAGGCGTTCGAACTCCGGTCGATTCATGAGGATATCCCGCAGGGCCTTGGCCTTTTCAGCGGGCTCCAATTTTTCTAAATTGTCGAAAACATTTAAATAATCGCCAATGGAGTCGGGCAATTTACTCCGTTCATCCATGTTGATTTTCGGGCGGGCCAGATTGCGCAGCCGTTCGACCATGACGAAGGCATACTTTCCCTGTTCTTCTTCACGCCAGCTTTCCAGCCAGTACTGCGTCGCTTCCGGATTATTGATGACATGGTACATGCTGCCGCTGCCCGTAAAATTAACGGTCAGGAAAGTCGGTTTTCCGATATCACGACGCACTTTTTCTTTGGCAAAGCGCACGGCACCGCGCAGTTCCGATACCGACTCGAGGCCGTCGATGGCGATGTCGATGCTTTCCCAGCGGACGATGCTGGTATCGATGAATTCGATATTCGTCGTTCCATAGGGTCCAACTTCGACGTAATAACAGCCACGGGGACCGCTTTCCGTGCAGTCCAGCCCCTGGGGATTGCCGGCATAGACGATATATGGCTTTTCACATAAAATATCGTGTTTATGGATATGACCCAAGGCCCAATAATCCATGCCGCACTCTTTTAAGTCGTCGAGGGTACACGGAGCGTACGTCGACTCTCTGCTGCCGACCTGGGTGTGGAGCATTCCGATGGAAAATCTATCGCCAGCCGCCCGGTTGAACTTCCAGGCCAGGTTGTCCCGCTGTTCACTTTTGGCATAGCTCTGTCCGTAAACGGCCGCTGCTTCTTCTCCGTCAACGAGCAGGGGGACCCGTTCGACGGCCTCTGCCGAAAAGATATGGACGTTGGGCGGGAAGGGAATCTTCGCCTTCCAGGCCTCGAGGGGGTCGTGATTGCCCAGGACGGCAAAGACCTGAATCTGGTGCTGGGCCAATTTATGCAGCAGCCGTACGTAGTCGAGCTGTGCCGTAAGGTTGTGATTGGCGCTGGTATAGACGTCGCCTGTGATGAGGACGGCGTGAACTTGTTTATCGATGGCCAGCTGTACGATTTTCTGAAAGGCCCGGACCGGAGCTTTGCCGATGATGCGCTGCCAGCGATCATCAATGGCGGCCAGATTATGGAACGGGCTTCCTAAATGAAGATCTCCGCATTGAATAAACCGCAAATTTTTCGCCATTAGTATCCTTCCTTCTCTGACCATGCTGCATGCAGGGCCGCAACGGCATCACGGAGCTTACAGCTGGGAATTTTTGAAAATGACAGGAGAAACTCGTTGTCGGTTTCCTGTGAGGGTGTTTCATAAAAAGACTGCATCGATAAGACACGGCAGCCTTGCTGCTCGGCTTTTTTGAGCAACTCCGCTTCTGACAGGGGACTGTGCAGGCGGACATGGCAATAGATGCCGGAAACGAGTTGGCCGACGACGATCTCCGGGCCAAAGGCCTCCATGAGAAGCTTCCGCAAAAGCTCGCCTTTTTCCTGATAATCCTTGCGCAGCCGGCGGACTTGACGTGAAAGCTCGCCGCTTTGAATATATTCTGCCAACACGCACTGCTCAGGAACCGAAGCGCCCTGACGAAAGAGCCCCCGCTGCGCATGGTATAAGGGCATGAGTTCCGGTGGAAGCACCATATAACTCAGGCGGACAAAAAAGGGCAATACCTTCGAAAGCGCCCCCATATAGATGACGCGGCCGCTGCGGTCCAGTCCCTGAAGTGCCGGTACCGGGCGCCCGTAGTACCGAAGTTCACTGTCGTAATCGTCTTCGATAATGAGGCCGTCCGTCTCGCCCGCCCACTGGAGCAGGCGATGGCGAATACCGGCAGGCATGACCGTTCCCGTCGGAAACTGATGGGACGGACTGACATAGACCAGGCGGACATTGCTTCGCTCCAGTTCATCGACCTGAAGGAGACCGTCCTTGATAGGGATGGGAACGATGGAATAGCCGCTGTTGCGAAAGATTTCCCGCCCCAGTCTGAACCCCGGTTCTTCAACGCCGATGCAGTCGTATTTATAGCGCAGCAAGTGCGTCAGTATGCCCAGCAGCGAAATCGTGCCGGCACCGATGATGATCTGGGACGGCGCTGCATGAACGCCGCGCGTTTCGTAAACATACCGGCTCAGGGCACGGCGCAGGTCCGGCACTCCCTGGTCGTCATTGGCCGCTAGCAAGCGGTCTGGCTCAGACAAGACCCGATTCATGTACTTTCGCCAAATGTCGAGGGGAAATCGCTCTAAGGCCATGTCGCCGCTGGCAAAATCATAGTCATACACCGGCTGATGGACGATTTCCTGCACCCGCGTTTGCCGGTCTTCTTCCGGCACTTGTTCCCGCCGGCCCAAAGAGGCCACTTCATAGCGGGCTTTGTGACGGCGCAGGATATAGCCTTCGCTGGCCAATTGGTAATAGGCCTTCTCTACGGTCATCTTGCTGATGCCCGCCGCTTGGGCCAATTCACGCACAGAATCGAGACGCATACCGGCTACCATGCGGCTCGATTCTATTTCTTGGCGATAATATTCATAAATTTGCACGTAAAATGGTTTGCTGATGGATTTGTCGAGTTGCAGCATTGCATCCGGCCTAAGGCCCCTTCTCCCCTCTGTGGCATTGCCATGTCCATAGTTGTCTCTGTAATACTATATTGTACCGAAAAATGCGCCGCCTGAAAAGGGGGATACGCCGTGATTCCTTAGCAAATCCATAGATTTTCTTATAAAAACTATCTTATGCTCATAGCAGCGGCAATAGCAGCTCCGACGGAAACGCCATCCTGGATGAGAATCGGATCGCCGGAAATCTGTTTTTCCCGTCCAGGTCCTTCATTTTGGCAGGCCTGCATGGCATCTTCCATCATCACCAGAGCGCCGCGAACGTATTTTAAAACGCTGCCGTCGATGGCAATGGTCTGATTCGGAATGGGCCGCTCTTTATATAAATGATGCAGGATTCCGCAGCCGACGGCACCGACCAACTGAGCCGAGCGGACAAAAATAGACGCGCCGATATGCCTTACAGGGCGCACATCTTCTAAGCGGACAATGCGGTTCCACAGCTTCCCCATCGTAAGCCGGCCTTGCTGGTCATCTTCACTTCGAAGGATGGCATTCATCGCCTCTGTCGTAAAGGGAGGCAGTTCTTGAACGCCAAAGTAGGTCAACAGGGTTTGGCGAAAGAGTTCCGAAGCATAGGCGCCGCTCATCATCTTTTCCAGCTTATGCAGCCCCGGCTGAGACGACCCGGCATCAACGGCTTCATCCCAATGATGGCCCGTAACGCCGTTGTAATCGCCGGCTTCCAAGTTGACGATCATCTTCCATTCCGGCTCATAATAACAAGCATTAAACCCGGTGCCGCAAACCATGCCGACGCGCACCTTGTCCATCGTATACGACGCCGACAATAAGAGGGCCGTCGTATCATTTACAAGGGCTACTGGCTCGATGTCGCAGAGACCTTGTCGTACCAGAGCCGCTTTCAGTAAGGCGTTGACGTTCTCGCCTTCAACGCCGGAAACAGCGATTTCCTTAGACCAGGCCAGGAGACGGCCGTCTTCGATGCCGGTCCGTTCCAAAGCAAAAGAAAAGGCATGCCCCAATCGATAAGACTGGCCGCGGCGGGCTACTTTGCCTACGAGCCGGGCCAGGAAATCAAAGAGTTCTACTGCCGTCGTCGAAGACGACAGGTAATCGTATTCTCCGGCAACTTTCAATGGTCGAGATACCTTTTTTTCAATGATATAGCAATGCCGTCCCAAGAGGCGAATCCGCGAGGCTCTTACATTCGTCCCGCCAAAATCCAGTGCTAAAAATACACCCGTTTCATCCCCTTCCGGCAGGGATGCATACGATTTTTCAGCAGATACCGTGGCTCCGGCCTCGCCGGCCAAGGCCCTGTCGATATCGGCCGAAAAATCACGGGAAATCGCTTGCAGCCGCTCATCGGGCAAATAAAAATAACGGGCAATATCCGTCCAATCCATCCGTTCCTTCATGACAGTCATCACCTCTCGTAAGTTTATAAATTTATTATACTATGTTCCCTGTCATGCCGCCAGTCCGGCCCATTTCGACCATATCAGTCAGGAATACCGATTGGTACTGATTGGCATAAAACGATTGACTTTTCCAGTCAATCGTCTATAATCAAAGGTAGAGTGAGACCGAAACGAAAGGTCGCACGAAGGGGTACACCACCTTGGGTGTAAGTCTTCGTGCGGCCTTTTTTTAGTGCATAGAAAGGAGGGCCATCATGATACGCATCAACGGCAAGGACATCGCAGCAGACGGCCAGAACCTGCTGTCCTATCTTACCGATCAGGCTTATCGTACGGACCGCATCGCCATCGAACTGAACGGCACCATCGTACCGCGCAAAGCCTATGACACGGTGACCTTAAAAGACGGCGATTCCATGGAAATCGTCCACTTTGTCGGCGGGGGTTAACCCTCATGACTAAGCAGAAAACCTACACAATATAAAAGGAGTGTCTCCCAATGGAAAAGAAAGATACACTGGTCCTTGGCGGCCATGAATTCACGTCCCGTTTCATCTTAGGCTCCGGCAAATTCTCTGTCGACCTCATCAAGGCGGCAGTCGAACAAGGTGCCGCTCAAATCGTCACCATGGCCCTGCGCCGCGTCGAAGCCGGTGAAAAAGACAATATCTTAGACTTCATCCCCAAAGGCGTTACCCTGCTGCCCAATACGTCCAGCGCCAGAACGGCCGAAGAAGCCGTCCGCATCGCCCGTTTGTCGCGGGAAATTGGCTGCGGCGACTTCATCAAAATCGAAGTCATGCGCGACTCCAAATATCTGCTTCCCGACAATAACGAAACGATCAAGGCTACGGAAATCCTCGCCAAAGAAGGTTTCGTCGTCCTGCCTTACATGTATCCTGACCTCTATGCAGCCCGGGCCCTCGTCGATGCCGGTGCCGCTGCCATCATGCCCTTAGCCTCGCCGATTGGCACCAATAAAGGCTTATCAACGAAAGACTTCATCCAGATTCTCATCGACGAAGTCGATCTGCCGATCATCGTCGACGCCGGTATCGGCCGTCCGTCCCAGGCCTGTGAAGCTATGGAAATGGGTGCCGCTGCCATCATGGCGAATACGGCTATCGCAACGGCCGGCGACCTGCCGCTCATGGCCAAGGCATTCGGCGAAGCCATCCGCGCCGGCCGCAACGCCTATCTCTCCGGTCTCGGCCGCATCCGCGAAACGGCCTCTGCATCGGATCCGCTTACCGGTTTCTTAGGTGCCTGAGGAGGAATGCGATTATGACAGAAGAAAAACGTATCGACCATATGACCTACTTACCGGGCATGGAAATTCTCGATTCCGATATGCTCGACCAGGTCGTTGCCATTCACGATTCTTTTCATAACGAAGACTTTACCGATAAAGACGTTCGCATGGCCTTATCGAAAGAACGCTTAGACCCGCGGGACTTCATGGCTCTCTTATCGACAGCCGCGGCCCCCTTCCTCGAAGAAATGGCCCAAAAAGCCCATTTGGTCACGCGCCGTCACTTCGGCAACAACATTTCCATCATGACCCCGATTTATTTTGCCAACTACTGCGACAACCACTGCATCTACTGCGGCTTTAACTCGCACAATAAAATAAAACGGGCCCGCCTGAACGACGAAGAGCTCCATCAGGAATGCAAAAACATCGCCGACTCGGGCATCGAAGAAGTCATCATGCTGACCGGTGAAAGTCCCAAGATGAGCGACATCAAATACATCGGCAACGCCGTCAAAATCGCTCGTCAGTACTTCCGGGTCATCAACATGGAAATCTATCCGACCAACACCAAGGACTATACCTACCTCCACAAATGCGGCGCCGACTACGTCACCGTCTTCCAGGAAACGTACAATTCCGACAAGTACGAAACGCTCCACTTGGCCGGCCATAAACGAATCTTCCCGTACCGCTTCTATTCCCAGGAACGGGCTATCCTCGGCGGTATGCGCGGTGTCGGTTTTGCCGCACTCTTAGGCCTCGACGACTACCAGAAAGACGCCTTGGCTACGGGCATGCACGCCTGGCTCATGCAGCGGAAATATCCGCACGCTGAAATCTCCTTATCCTGTCCGCGTCTCTGCCCGATCATCAACAACGATAAGATCAACCCCAAAGACGTCGATGAACGGAAACTGACGCAGATCATCTGCGCTTACCGCCTATTCATGCCCTACGCCAATATCGTCGTATCGAGCCGCGAAAGCGCATCCTTCCGCAATGCCATCATGAAAATCGCAGCCACCAAGGTATCGGCCAGCGTCTGCGTCGGCATCGGCGGCCACCTCCATCAGGACGGCTCGGAAATGGGTGATGAACAGTTTGAAATCACCGATGGCCGTTCATTCGACCAGATGTACGCTGACATCAAGAATATGGGCCTCCAGCCCCTTACCAGCGAGTATATTTATTTGTAATACTTACCTGATATCCACTATTAAATACCTATATAGAACAACGACGAAAGCAGGTCAGGACCTAATCCACCCCGACCTGCTTTTGTCGTAAACCGCATGTTCTAAAGCGTTTAACTCATACGAGGCCTCCAATATATTCTATTGGTATAATCATTGACGTTAGTATGAGATTACTGTATATTTGTAGTATAAAATACTCTAATATTCAGGTGATAATTGTGTTAAAAGTAGCTGCAATTACAAACCACGAACTCGCGGCGACAAACTACTGGGACCAGCTCGAACAAATTGCTGCATCCGACGTAGACTTCATCGTACTTCGTGAAAAAACGCTTTCTGAAGATGACTACACGGACTATGCCAAACGAGCACTGCGCCTCTGCAGCATTCACCAAAAGACGTGTATCCTTCAACATTTCGGCAAAGTTGCCATTCGTCTTCACATTCCCCGTTTCCAATGCTCCCTGTCATATCTGGAAAGCCACTCTTCCCTGCTGTACTACATGACGACCTTGGGCGTTTCCGTCCACACCGTCGAAGAAGCAGTCAGAGCGGAACAGCTTGGCGCCACGTATATCATGGCCAGCCACGTTTTCCCGACAAGCTGCAAGCCGTCCGATTCACCGATCGGCGTCGATACGGTCGAAGCGATTTGCAAAGCCGTAAAAATTCCGGTCTACGCCCTAGGCGGCGTAACACCGACGACGGTATCCCAGCTCCATGACGTCAACATCACGGGCGTCGCCCTGATGTCCGGTCTCATGACCTGCCCGGATGTCCCGGAATACTTGAAAGAACTTCGTTCCTAACAGATACGGGAGGGCTGTATGACTCAAGCATATATCATCATCGACATGCAAAACGATTTTATCGACGGCTCCTTAGGCACGCCGGGGGCTCAAGCCATCGTACCTCATGTCGAAGCAAAAATCGTTGCCAGCAAAAAAGATACCGATCAAGAAACGGATCTGATTTTTACACAGGATACCCACGGCAGCGATTATCGGGAAACCCGGGAAGGTCAAAAACTCCCCATTGCCCACTGCATCAAAGATACGCGGGGCTGGCGCATCACAAAACAGCTCCTGCCTTATACGCTAATGGCGGAGATTTTTGAAAAACCATCCTTCGGCTGCCCGGACCTGGTCGATGAAGTCAAAGATTATGACCGACTCGTCCTCATGGGTCTTTGCACCGATATTTGCGTCATTTCCAATGCCATCTTACTGAAAGCCCATTATCCGGAAAAAGAAATCGTCGTCGACAGCTCCTGCTGCGCCGGTTCAACGCCGGAGGCCCATGAAATGGCATTGAAGATCATGCAGAGTTGTCAAATCGATATCGTATAACTTCATAAGTAAAAGGCTGCACATCACACGGTGTGCAGCCTTTTTGTATCCTGATGACGCAGGAATAAGGTTTAATTACGCGATAATGCCCGTAATCGTCGCCTTGTTCTGATTGTTATTGATTTTCTTTTCGTAGCCTTTTAGAATCAGGCAGCCGATGATGCCGCCGATGATCATGCCGGCAAAGGCCGTCATTTCCGGCGCAGCCTTCACCTGACCGCCCAAGACGTAGCCGATGATGCCGCAGACGATGATCAGCAGCAGTGGCACACCAAAGCAGACAATGCCCTTGACCCCCATGCCGGCATCGGGAATATTAAACTGTACAAACTGGCCCTTCTTGGCACCAATCGGATTGACAGCGTCGATGACGACGTTGTCGGCGCACATGCTGTCACTGCACGGCGAGTACAGATTACTGCGGTTGGTCTGGATCTTGACCAAGCCGTCGGCACAAACTTCTTCAATAACACCCGTTCCCGTTCTCATACAAATCTCCCCTCGTATCGATAATTAAGACTTAAAAGCCCAGATCTTCGCCAACTAAGATGACCTTGATCCGGCCCTGCGGCTTACAGACCCGGGTCCGAACAACCTGAGCGCAAATGCTTTCCTGGTTCGTACAGTGAGCGCACATCCCCGTTTTAGCACAGGGAGTCCCGGCATTAGGGAAACGGCCGATATTCTTCGGCGAGGCTACGGTATGAGCCCGTTCGATGCCGATTTCAACGGTCGGAACGACTTTATTCATGCCGACGATGACGATGACCTGTTTCGGGCCGTAGCAAAGAGCTGCGACGCGATTGCCATTGCCGTCGATGTTGATGAGCTGACCGTCCTGAATGGCAGCATTGGTGCCCATGATGAAGGTATCACAGAGCAGGGCCTTGCGCATCAATTCGACGCGTTCTTCCGGCGTCTTAGCCGAATCGCGGTCGATGACCGGGTTGTGTTCCAAGACATACGGCCGCAGGCCGATTTCATTGATCGAAGCCGAACCGCCCCAAGAGACGACATCCGTTTCCGGAATATAGGAAACGGCCTTTTTCAAAGCTTCTTCTACAGTGGGACAGTATGTAGCCTCAAAGCCACGGGCTTCAAACTTTTTAGCAACCAAGGGTCCCTTAATGTCATACATACGGTGAATCATATCGGTTCTATCCATTCTAAAAACCTCCTCATTTCGCCAGCATTAATTCTGCCGTAGCTTCGGCAGCTGGCGTGCCGTCGGCATGGGTTATCCGCCCTTTCATGATGAATAAGCGACGACGGTGTACTTCAGGCCAACCTTCGACTTTAATCGTTTCGCCGATGCGGATGGGGCTGCGAAAACGGATTTCAAGCCGCGCCGTATAGGCCGGCTTCCCGGCAGTTCGAAAAACATAGTCTCCCATGACTTCATCCAACAGGGTACTGGTCAGTCCGCCATGCATCCGATCCCCATAGCTTTCATGTTCCGCCTTGGGGGTAAAATAAGCCACACAGCGGCCGTCTTCCATATGCATATCCAGTTTCAAGCCAATCGGGTTATCACGCCCGCAGCCGAAACAATGATTCGTAGCGCTAGCGCCTTCCATAACACACCCTCCTCTACTTCAATACTCTTTTATTATACTATATTTGGCAAGTCTCGCGAAAGATTCGACAAGCTTTGTGAAGGAGTTCACCCTTTTAGGAAAGTTTATTTATTCGAAAATGGTTATCATCTTTATATTGACAATCGATTTCAAATACACTATACTAAAGGCAACAAAGCGAAAGGAGGGCATACCGATATGAATTTGGATTGTGTGCTGATTAATCATTGTTCACCGACTTTAGCGGGTCTTAAACAGGCATCCCTTCTCTGTCTCCCCCGCTTAGAAGACGGTCATACTTATGATGAATTAATTGAAAATTACAATCATAAATATAATGTAAAAGGATTATATTTTCGCATCTTGTATGCCTGTCCCAAGCGCACCTTACTGTATGTATACCGGCCGAATGTGGTCTTAAGGTACATACAGCGGCGAGATATTTCTTCATTTTTACAGCAATTCGGCTATGCAGACTGTCAGGATATATCGGCATTTTTAGACCGTCTGGCATCGCGTTTTGCAGAAGACGGCTGCTTTCCTCACGAAGCCGGCATCTTTCTTGGTTATCCACTGGAAGATGTCTGCGGATTCATTGCCAACCGGGGAAACCACGCCAAACTCTGTGGTGAATGGAAGGTCTACGGCGATGTCCACGCCGCAGCCCGCACGTTCCAGCGCTATACCTGTTGCCGACAGGATTACTTAAATCGCTTTGCAATTGGGACAACATTAGAATCGCTCATCGTAGCATAAGGAGGATTTAATCATGGTAGAAATCGCATATTGGAGTGGAACAGGTAATACGGAAGCAATGGCAAGTGAAATTGAAGCAGCTGTTAAAGCTGCCGGTGCAGATGTAGAATCGGTTCGCTTCGAAGATACAACCGTCGATGATGTAGCCGGTAAAGACGTTATTTTGCTCGGCTGCCCGGCCATGGGTGCTGAAGAATTGGAAGACTCGATTGTCGAACCATTCTTTGCAGATCTCGCTCCCAAATTAAAAGGCAAGAAAGTCGGCCTCTTCGGTTCTTATGGCTGGGGCACCGGCGAATGGATGGATAACTGGAAACAGCGTACAGAAGAAGCTGGCGCCACCATCATCGGGACGGCCATCGTCAACGAAACACCGGATAATGCTCCCGAATGCAAAGAATTGGGCGAACTTGCCGCTAAGGCATAAGTTTTTAACTTCATATTCATTCTCCTCTAGGAAAGGGGCTGCATACCCGACACAGTATGCGGTCCCTTTTCGCATTTTTTCTCCAAAATCTCTATTGGGAACGTTTTTGATCCCAATTTTATACGTTTTTGTCAAGACCCCATGCGATATCGATACAGGTATTCTCTACTTTCATGGTACGCATTCCTGCTGGCTATGCTACAATAATAACGTATTACATTCATTCTTATTTTTTATTTTTAAAGGAGGCTTTATTGCATGAGAGACCAGGTCTTTACTATTTTACAGGCTATCGGTCGCAGCTTCATGTTGCCTGTAGCCATACTACCTATCGCCGGTCTGCTCCTCGGTATCGGCGCGTCTTTCACAAATGCCACAACCATCCAGACTTATGGATTGGAAAACATTCTTGGTAACGGGACCATTCTTCATTCCCTGCTCACCATCATGAGTGATGCCGGCAACATCATCTTCGGCAACTTACCGATCATCTTTGCCGTCGGCGTCGCCATCGGCATGGCAAAACAAGAAAAAGAAGTCGCCGCCTTGTCGGCCATGATTGCGTTTTTAGTCATGCACGCATCGACGAGTTCCGTCTTGAAGTTGACTGGTAAGGTCCTCGCCGACAACACCGTCTCCCCGGACGTCCTCGAAGGTACCATTGCCAACATCAACGGCATCATGTCCCTTCAGGAAGGCGTTTTCGGCGGCATCATCGTCGGTATCGGCGTCGCTTACCTGCACAACCGCTTTCATAAGATTGTCCTGCCCGATGCCTTATCGTTCTTCGGCGGCTCCCGTTTCGTGCCTATCATCTCGACCGTCGTCTACATGTTCGTCGGCATTGCCATGTACTTCATCTGGCCTGTCGTCCAGAACGGCATCTTTGCCCTCGGCGGACTCGTAACCGGTACGGGCTATATCGGGACCCTCATCTTCGGTATCATTAAACGTGCCCTCATTCCTTTCGGCCTGCACCACGTCTTCTACCTGCCCTTCTGGCAGACCGGCGTCGGCGGCTCGATGATGATCGACGGCAAGCTCATCCAGGGCGGCCAGAACATCTTCTTTGCTCAGCTGGCCTCGCCGAACGTCGCTCACTTCAGTGCCGATGCTACTCGCTACTTCTCGGGTGAATTCATCTTCATGATCTTCGGTCTCCCCGGCGCTGCCCTTGCCATGTACCGCACGGCAAAACCGGAAAAGAAAAAGGTTGCCGGCGGCCTGCTCTTGTCCGCAGCCTTGACCTCCATGTTCACCGGTATTACCGAACCGATTGAATTCTCCTTCCTCTTCGTCGCACCGATGCTGTTCTACGTCCAGGTCATCCTGGCCGGTGCAGCCTACATGATCGCCCATATCCTGAACATCGCCGTAGGCCTTACCTTCTCGGGCGGCTTACTGGACCTCTTCATCTTCGGTATCCTCCAAGGGGAAGCCAAGACGAGCTGGATGTACATCATCCCCGTCGGCATCATCTACTTCTTCCTCTATTACTTCATCTTCACCTTCCTCATCAAGCGCTTCAACCTGAAGACGCCGGGTCGTGAAGACGATGATACGGAAACGAAGCTCTATACAAAAGCCGACGTCAAGGCCCGCGATGCTGCCGGTAAAGGCGGCGCTGACGGCAAGGCTTCCAGCGATACCATCAGCCAGACGATCACCCAGGCCCTCGGCGGCAGCCAGAACATCACCTCTGTCGACGCCTGCGCCACACGTCTGCGCTGCTCCGTTGCCGATGCCAGCCTGGTAAATGACGCAGCCCTGAAAGCTACCGGCGCCGTCGGCGTCATCAAACGCGGTACCGGCGTCCAGGTCGTTTACGGTCCCCAAGTCGCCGTCATCAAGTCCAATCTTGAAAACTACCTGGCGACCAATCCTCAAGACGGCCCCATCGAAGCCGTTCCAGAAGCAGCTCCTGCAGAAGAACCGAAAAAAGAAGCAGCCGCTCCGGCCAAAACAGACGCCGAAAAACGCTACTTCAACTCTCCCTTCACGGGCGCCCTCCATCCGATCACGGAAGCTCCGGATGAAGCCTTTGCCAGCAAGATGACCGGTGACGGATTCTTCGTCTATCCGAAAGACGGCGTCGTCTATGCGCCGGAAGACAGTACGGTTACCTTCGTCTTCGAAACGAAACATGCCATCGGCATGACCACCGCCGACGGCGTTGAATACCTCCTGCACATCGGCATCGACACGGTCAATCTCAATGGCCAGGGCTTCAAAGTCTTCGTCGAAAACGGCCAGGAAGTCAAGAAAGGCGACAAACTGATGGAATTCGATGATGAATACATCAAAGCCAACGCGCCTTCTGACGCTTGCCTGTGCATCTTCACCGACACCGACCAAGTTTCGGACGTATCCCTCGTTAAGACAGGAAACGTAAAAGCCGGCGAACAGGCTGTTTACTTCTAAGCTAAATTATAGGATATAAAAAAGGATGCCCCTTTGGGAGCATCCTTTTTTTGTACAATCAATAGAGAGATTTATAGATTTCGTAAACATCATCATACGTCAAAGGCACAAAGTTATGAGCCATCAGACGACCTTGGTTTTCCATGACCGATTTGGCAAATTCAGCCAGTTCTTCTTCCTTGACGCCGTATTCATGAAGCGCTTTCTTGGGCAGGACGACGTTGAGCAGCTTTTCCAGCTCATCATACACAGCCTTTGCATCGCAGCCCAAGATGCCAGCAATAAAGGCGTTGAGACGGGCGATTTCCCCGTCCGATTTGATCGTCATATAATGTTTCATGACGCCGGTAAACATGGCATAATTCGATTCACCGTGAGGCACGTGATAATTGGCCCCCAAGGGATAACTCATGGCATGGACGGCAGCGCATCCGGGAACGCTGAAGGCGATGCCGGCCCAGGTGCTGGCCAAGAGGAAGTCTTTCATCAGTGGAATGCGGGCTTCTGGACCGTGGTCGCGGATCTGCAAGTAGCCGCTGAGAATGCGTTCGATAGCCTGATAGCTGAAGACGCGGAAGCTGGCGCTGGAATCGGGTGATAGGGCCGATTCTACCGCATGGACCAGGGCATCGATGGAGCTCGTGGCAAAGACGGTAAAGGGCAGTGTCTTCAGTAACTGCGAAATGAGGACGGCTTTATCGGCATAGAGAGCTTCATGGGCAATGCCTTTCTTCGTATGGCGGCTGATGAGGGCCATGACCGAAACATTGGTTACTTCACTGCCCGTACCACACGTCGTCGGAACCAGGATCAGTTCTTTATCCTTTTCAATGGCCGTCTTGCCGTCGAAGAGATCGAGAATCGGGCTGACCCTTTTCAAAACAAACAGTTTGCACAAATCCATGACCGTACCGCCGCCGATGCCGATAATTCGGTTTACATCGCCAGGCATGTCCCGATAAATGGCTTCAGCCATCTCATCAGACGGTTCCCCGCTGCCGTATTTTTCTTGGAAAAGGACGTGGCAGGGCAAATCCAATTCCTTGAAATTCGGATCGAAAATATACTGATTGGTAATAATCAGGTCCTTCGCCCCCAATTGAAGCTCAGCGGCAAAGTCCCGGCACGTATCGTAAGAATAAATCGTAGGTTTAAGCTGTAATTCAATCATCCAAAAGTCTCCCTTCTAAAACAGCAATACTATTATGTACAGTGTAGCAAAAATACAGCGTTTTTCAATAGTACCGGCCCGATGCCATCCGTGCTATAATAAATACGTTATGGGAAAGGACGGGTTCTGGTGTTCCCTCTGGTCTTCAAAACCAGCGTGAGGGGTGAATAGCTTCTCAGGTGGGTTCGATTCCCACGCTTTCCCGCCATCATAAAAATACCTTACCCATTCAAAATAAACGATGTCCACAGCAATGACAGCCAGCCCCTTCCGAATCCCAGAAGGGGCTGTTTTCAAACCCTTATATGGCAGCGGTTAAAACTTTTGACCGGCCTTGTCTTTTTTCAGCCATTCAATCAAGACTTCTTCCCGCGTCGTCTCGATGCGCTTCAGTTCTTCCGGCGTCCAGGGATACAGGCCGGTACCCGTTTTGGTGCCGAGGCGACCTTCGTCGACGCACTGCTTCAGGAGGGCGGCTCCCTCCTTATTGTCGGCCAAGTCAGCATTGAGATAGGCAGAGATATTGTAGAAAACATCGAGGCCGCCTAAGTCAGCCGTTTCAAGGGGACCCGTAACGCCGAGCCTGCGTCCGATGCCGTATTTACAGATGAAGTCGACGACCTCCGCCGTAGCAATGCCGTCCTGCACACAATGAAGGGCTTCGCGAAGCAAGGCGAACTGCAGGCGATTGCCGACAAAGCCCGGTGCTTCTTTTAAAAGGGCTGCCGGCTTTTTACCGATCTTTTCCATGAGCTGCCACGTAATCTCCACCGTTTCCCGACTCGTCTTTTCACCGGGAACGACTTCTACCAAGGGGATGAGGTGGGGCGGATTCCAAAAATGGGCGACGACAAACCGTTCCGGATACGCCATGTGTGCCGAAGCTTCCGTCGGCAAGAACCCCGATGAATCGGTTGCAAAAATGATGTCCGGCGCAAGATATCCTTCAAGCTCCCGATATACCTGTTGTTTCACAGCCATATCCTCAGCCACCGATTCAAGGACAAAGTCGGCGTCTTTTGCGGCTTCTTCGATCGTCGTGACACCATGAATTCGTTTTAACAAAGCGATTTCGCCTTCATCCGTCAGTAGTTCGTTGGCTTTCATAATGGCCAGCGTCGCCCGAATATTGCCCATAGCCCGGTCAATACTGGCATCCTTTCGGCCAAACATATTGACCTCATAGCCATGCTGGGCAAAAGCAATGGCCGTGCCAAAACCCATGGTACCACAGCCTAAGTTACAAATCCGTTTAATCTCGTTTACTGTTTTCATCTCGTTTCTCCTACACATGTGATATGCCGGTAACCGGACCGGCGCCGCTCGAAAACAGGCAACTAAAAAACATTGCCCTCCTTATCTTTCATAATAACGGACAGGCGGATAAAACTCAACTCATGAATAAGTATATCCCGTTACCTATACCGTATTATCTCTTCCCAATAGGACACGTACATTCATCATTTATCCATTTGAATTTAACTTTGCCGAAATAAATTCCCACAACATCGTTACGTGAATCATCATAGCATTATAGGCACTGGGAGCATCATGGCGAACGATGGCATCGATGATGCGACGATGGTAAACCAGCGTATTGTTATCCCGTAAAGCATCCTCTGTAGATATGATATTCTTTTTGACTGACGTATGAAGGATGTAGGATAAGTTAATCAAAACTCGGTTTCCACTGGATTCAGCAATCATCATATGCAAAGCAATATCTTCTTCTTCATAATTTTTATCCGCCTGAATAAGGCTTTCAACCAAAGCGCACTGTTCCAATAATTCCCGACACTGTTCATCCGTTGCATGAAGCGCCGCTAATAGGGCCGTTTTGGGCTCAATCATTAACCGAACGTCGAGGAGATCAATCGCCAGACGGTCATCATCATAGATAAAAGTCAGTCCCAATGGATCCAGTGGAACACCGCATCGTTTTGAAATGAAAGTTCCCGATCCTTGATGTACTTCTAAGATGTTGCGGGCACTTAACGTCCGAATCGCCTCCCTCAACGTCGAACGGCTGACATTCAATGTTTCCATTAATACCGGTTCTGTCGGCATTTTATCCCCGGGAAGCATTTTTCTCGACGTAATAAAATCGATAATGTTATTGGCAGTTTCTTCAATTTTAGATATTGAGGATTTAGAATTAACCATATGAAACTCCTTCCAGCACGAAAGTTTACTACTATCTATAGAATAGCAGATGCGACGTCTAAAGGACAGCAAAAAAAGTGGGGCCTTTTTCAAAAAATATAGTTAATTCGATAAGCTTCCACGCGCAAATACATCAGACGTTTTCTCATAAATAAAAATGCAGAAAAGCTTTCAATATATAACTAAATATTCTCTCTCTTACATACATTCTGCGTAATAATCCTTATTATCTATTTATACTCCTATATTCGGGGCAAATTACATCGCCCTGAATTCTAATTTCTATTGAGTTTTTTCTGATTATCTTATAAAATATAGTTGTGACTCCTACAAATTCATACGATGTTTTTATTTCACATTACTCATCCTATTATTGGATCTATCAAGGGAGGAATTTCTTATGTCGATATTAAATAATTTCGCATTAACAGGGAAAACAGCTATTGTAACCGGCGGCGGCCGCGGTTTAGGTCGAGGCATGGCAGAAGGATTAGCCGAAGCTGGAGCCAAAGTATTAATTATCGGATCCAGTGCCAGCGCCGAAAAAACAGCCGCCGAATGTCGGCAAAAAGGCCTTTCCATGCTGGCCCTGCAAGGTGATTTACTCGATCAAGAACAAGTTCCTGCCATATTCGAAAAGGCCTTAGATGCCTTAGACGGCCGCATCGACATCTTGGTCAACAATGCCGGAATACAGCGCCGTCATTTCTGCGAAGATTTTCCTCTCTCCGATTGGAACGATGTCATAAATCTCAATTTAAATACGGTATTTCAGCTGTGCCAGCTTGCCGGACGCAATATGTTGCCCCGAAAATCGGGGAAAATCATTAACGTCGCCTCCATGCTAAGTTTCTTCGGCGGATACACCGTCCCGGCTTACGCAGCCAGCAAGGGCGGTGTCGCTCAATTGACCAAGGCGCTGGCCAATGAATGGGCCGGTAAGGGACTCAATGTCAACGCCGTGGCTCCCGGATATATGGCAACAGAAATGACTTCAAAGCTGATTGAAGATAACATCCGCAACAAAGAAATCCTTGATCGAATCCCTGCTAAACGATGGGGTACACCAGAGGACATGAAAGGCATTATCGTCTTCCTGGCCAGCGCCGCTTCGAACTATTTGAACGGGGCCATCATCCCTGTCGACGGGGCATATCTCGTTCGCTAGAAAGCAACACAGCCTGCTGATTCAGTCTTTATATACAATAGTAAATACCTTCGCTCTATGGCCATTTTCCACATCGGGCGCCGAGAAATCCCTCCTTGACATAATTTGACATATGTCAGCTATCTATCTATAATAAATAGCGTAAAGGAGGGATTTTATGCCGAGACCACCGCGGTGCCGACGTGTTTGTTCACTGCCTGTTTCATCGACCTTCGGCCCCGTCGACCGACGCCAGTCGGACGATACGGTTGCCATGGGAATCGATGAATATGAAGTCATCCGCCTTATCGATTGGGTCGGACTGACACAGGAAGAGTGTGCAGCTCAGATCAATGTAGCTCGCACGACGGTGACCGGTATTTATAATTCGGCCCGCCACAAACTGGCCGACGCCCTCATTCATGGCAAAGACCTCGTCATCGAAGGCGGCCATATCCAAGTTTGTGAACATTCCGGCTCGTGCCGTCACGACTGCTGCCGTGCCGGAAAGAAAAGTTCAAAGGAGAATGATCCCAATGAGTGAAAATTGTACACACGACTGTTCCAGCTGCGGCAGCTCCTGCGCACAGCGCAACCAGCCTCAGAGCCTCCAAGCTGCACCCCATGAAGGCTCTCACATCAAACACGTCATTGCCGTCGTCAGCGGCAAAGGCGGCGTAGGTAAATCTTTGGTTACGTCCCTGATGGCTGTAGAAATGCAGCGCCGCGGCTTTAAAACTGCGATTCTCGACGCCGATATCACCGGCCCGTCGATTCCGAAAGTCTTCGGTCTGACCGGTCATGCCACCGGCAACGACGATGGCATCAATCCGGTTACGACCAAAACTGGCATCAAAGTCATGTCTATGAACCTGCTGTTGGAAGATGTCGCCGCTCCTGTCGTATGGCGCGGACCGGTCATTTCCGGCGCCGTTAAACAGTTCTGGACCGACGTCATCTGGGGCGATATCGACTACATGTTCGTCGACATGCCGCCGGGAACAGGTGACGTTCCCTTGACGGTCTTCCAGTCCCTGCCCATCGACGGTATCTTGGTCATCACATCTCCGCAGGAACTCGTTTCCATGATCGTTGAAAAGGCCTTGAATATGTCGGAAATGATGCACGTTCCTGTCTTGGGTCTGATTGAAAACATGAGCTACTTCAAATGTCCCAGCTGCCAGGAAAAACACGAAATCTTCGGCCACAGCCACGTTGAAGAATCGGCACAGAAATACTCGATTCCTCATACGGCCAAACTGCCTATCGATCCGGAATTCGCGGCCCACTGCGATAAGGGCGATATCGAAGGTTATCCGGCAAGCTATTTATCGGATACCGCTGCCTACCTCGACAGCGTTCTTGGTCAGTAAGCAAAAAAAAAACGCTGCCGCAATTCAAATTGCGGCAGCATTTTTTTATGAAATGCGGTGCAAGGGAGCCATCGAGCAGACCGTATTATTTTGCGTTTTTCGTAGCATCGACGCCGAGGGCACGCATGATACCGAAGAATACTTCGGTGTTGTCCATAACGCCGTTGAAGTATTCAGAGCCCGGGCCTTCTGCATTCAAAGGTACATCGTCGGCTGCATGAGTTTCATCACCGATGGTATCGGGGATATTGGCCGGAACGAGTTCCATGGGATCGCCAGCGTGGTGACGAGCCGGGTTGCCTTTGGCAACGACCGTCGAAACCTGATGGTATTCGGTCTTATCGCCAGCAGCCTGAGCTTCCTGTTTGGTAACCGTCTGCGAAATCGTCGGCAAGGTCGGTTTCTGCTGGAAGTGGTAGTTTTCGTAATATTCCGGATGGTTAGCATACTGGACGGCCAAGGTTACATCGGGATCCGGATTGTCGGGGAAGCCGTCGTGATCGGCATCTTTGAAGGTCGGGAAGATGGAGTCAGCATAGGTACGGACAGCTTCAATGCCTTTTTTGCCATCGTGTTCATGGTAGGTACCGGTAATGGAAGCACCGTGAGCATGGTCGGCGACGACGATGATCAGGGTATTGTCACCGTGTTCCTTATTCCATTTCTGAGCATATTCGATAGCCTTATCGAATTCAATCGTATCGTAGGTAGCACGCTGCCAATCCATGGCGTGGAGCTGTTTGTCGATGGATGCGCCTTCGATCATAGCGAAGAAGCCCTTCGGATTCTTGCTAAGGATATCCAAGGATTTTTTCGTCATGTTAATGAGGTTCGGCTGATCCGTATATTTCCCTAAAACTTCAGGGTTCTTGAGCATTTCACGGTCGATATAGACGTTCATCGTGCTGGGATGGAAGAGGCCCAAGAGCGGTTTATTGCTGTCGGCTGCCATCATTTCTTTCGACGTCGTTACGAAGGTGTAGCCTTTATCTTTAAATTCCTGGATGACGTTTTCATTGTCATGGCGTTTAGAGCCTTTTTCCGTCTGGGGAATGTAACGGCTGGAACCGCCGCCCATGATGACGTCCGGACGATGATAGTCTTCCAAGTACTGCGAAGCTAACAGATCCTGGTTGGCACGACGGCGCGTATGACCGATCATAGCAGCCGGCGTAGCATCCGTCGATTCAGCCTGGGTAATGACACCGATGGACATGCCGCGCGTACGTTTCAGGATTTCAGCCACGTTTTCAACGCGGGGATCATCCATGGGATCCTTGGTCGAATCTTCATAAACGCCGAGAGCGTTGACGACCGATTTATGACCCGTAGCGTAGGCCGAAGCCGAGTTGGCGCTGTCCGTCGTCAAGGAATCGTAACCGCTGGTCGTGATCAGTGCGTTATGGGGCATTTTTTCCATAGCCAAGAGATCGTTGTATTTGCCGTTGGTCAGGCCTTTGGAAATGATACGAGCCATTTCTCTGGCCTGCAGGGACATGCCGTCACCGATGAAGAGGATGACGTTTTTAGCCGGTTTCTGGGCTTTTTCCTGAACGACTTTGTAGCGTGCATCGGCAGCATTCGTGCCGTCAGCATCGGTAGCTGAAACCCGTACCGTATAGTTGCCGGTCTTGGGGAAATCGACCTGATTGACACGATACGAAACGACGCCATTGCCCAATTCTTTCGCTACCAGTTTCTGTCCGAAAAATTGATTCGCGTTCTGACCGTTAATTGTAATATCGACGTTCTTCAAATCTTTAGCGTTAGAAACTTCAACATCAAAATCGAATTTAGCGCCTGCTACAAACTTAGCCGTATCTACCGGTAAAATCCGGACATCGGCTGCCTGTACACCGGGAACAACGCCCAGCAGTGAGCCGCAGGCTACCATAGAAAGAATTGCTCTTTTTAACCATTGTCGTTTCATATCATGACCTCCTAAAATACTCCATTGATATGAATAGTATAGGCACCTTTTACATAGAAATTGTCAAATCCATGTATAATATTTGTATAAGTTAATTTTTACTCGTAAAAAGGATGTGAATTATAATGATTTATAGTTGTTTCGACGTCGGCGGAACGGCCATCAAAGTCGGTCTCATCGATGAGAAAGGAAGCTTCCAACAAAGAGACCTCATCCCGACGCCCGCCGAAGGCGGTCCGGGCATCGTCGACAGCCTCTGCCGCATCGTCCGTCAGCAGCAGGAGAAGGTCCCCCTTGCCGGCATCGCCATCTCGACAGCCGGTATTGTAAACGAGGAAGCCGGCATCGTAGAATACGCCCTGTCCATCCCGGGCTATACGGGGACACCGTGGAAAGAGCGCTTAGAATCAGAGTTTCACCTTCCGGTCAGCGTCGAAAACGATACCAACTGCGCAGCCCTTGGGGAGTACTGGCTCGGTGCCGGCCAAGGCGTCTCTTCCTTTTTCGCCGTAACCGTCGGCACCAGCATCGGCGGAGCCGCTGTCAAGGACGGTAAGGTCCTTCACGGAGCGACTCACGCGGCCGGTGAAATCGCCTATATGCGCCTGCCGGCCGGTCAATTCCACGACGTCGCCTCAGCCGCCTTTCTCTGTCGGGAAATCGCAAAGGAAAAAAGCGTCCCCGAACAAGACATGGACGGCTACCGGGCTTTCCAACTGATTGAAAGAGGCGACGAGCCGGCCCTTCGTAGTTTCCACACCTTCTGCCAAAATCTGGCCGACGGCCTCACCAATATCATCAGCCTCTTCAATCCTGAACGAATCGTCCTCGGCGGCGGCATCATGAGTCGCGAAGCCGTCCTCCGCCCGCCCCTTGAACGAGCCTTATCGGAAAGACTCCCTGAGCGGATGCTCCCGCCGAAGGGACTGGCCTTTGCCAAGCTCCAAAACGACGCCGGCTTGTTAGGCGCCTTATACGTCCTAAAAAATAAAAGAATCCCTCTCGGCTAGATTCCCTCCGACAAAAAGAAGGCCAAGGTGACAAAGCACCTTGGCCTTCTTTTCATTGCATATAATAGTTTTTATTGTATCGGTTCGTTATATACCAGTTCGCCGGCAACAACCGTCGATTTTACATGGAAATCATTGCTGTCCAAGACGACGATGTCGGCCTGTTTCCCTTCTTCGAGAGATCCGATGCGATCGTATACACCGAGGGATTTAGCTGGGTTGACCGTGGCCATGGCGATGACGTCGGGAATGGAAGCCCCCGAATTGATAAGGAAGTGGAGGACGACTTCGTTCATAGGCGCTATGCTGGCAGCCAAGGTCCCGTCAGAAAGACGCGCTTCCCCATTCTTTACAAACACCTTTTGACCGCCCAGACTCGATTCGCCGTCGCCCTGGAGGCAGGCCCGCATCGAATCGGTGACCAGGATGAGGCCGTCGCGCCCTTTCATCTGATAGGCCAGTTTCTGAGCCGCCGGATGGACGTGGAGATCATCACAAATCAGTTCACAGCAGGCCTTTTTATGAAGGAGGGCCGCTCCGACGAGGCCCGGTTCCCGATGGCGGAAGGGCGTCATGGCATTATACAGATGGGTGACATGGCAGTTGCCCAGCGTTTCCATGCAGTCCATGGCCTGTTCAAAAGATGCCCCCGAATGGCCGAGGGATACGACGATGCCCTTCTCCTGACAAGTCTTTAAAAACTGCTTATTCTTTACCTGTTCCGGAGCCAGGGTAATGATTTTAATGATGTCGCTATACGGTTCCAACCAGGAAAAATCCGGAGCCTGTATATGACTTTCAGACTGTGATCCCTTATAGCGAGGGCTGATGAAAGGCCCTTCCAGATGAGCGCCGAGAACCTGAGCTCCACCGGAAGCATTGTCCCTTGCCTTTCCGATTCGCGTCAAGGCTTTTTCAATGGCGCTCTGTTCCATGGTCATCGTCGTCGCCACAAAGGATGTAACTCCCGTCGCAGGTAAGGCCTTCTGCATGGCCGGCAGGGCCTGTTCATTGTCATCCATGACGTCGACGCCGGCGCAGCCGTGGATGTGTTCATTAATAAAACCGGGAACGACGAAACCGCCGTTAGCATCGATAAATTCCGAGCACATACCGGCTCTGAACTGCTTACGCGGGACGATGCGCCATATATCCTTTTCATACATAAGAACATGTCCGTTGACAATTTCATTCGGCAGGACAATCAGTCCGTCGAAAATTGCTTTCATAATAAATTCCTCCTAAAATCGTATTCACTGTTCCCAGTATACCACAAACGTAAAATCTGTGGAAATTGTGGATATCTAAAGTGGATAACTTGTGAATATGTCCGTAAATGGCGTTTTTATGCTTTGTCCTCCTGTGGATATCTTTCCACAATCCATCCACATATTGTGAGTAAATCCTCCCAGCCACTTATCCACATTTCTACAGGAATTATACACATCCCTTTGTTCATTTGTTCTCCCATGTACAATCGCTTACCCATGCCGTTAACGAGGTGTTTCCTCTGGGGATATATATTTATCCACGCGAGTTATCCACATTTATTAACATATGTTGATTTAAGTATCCACTGAAAAAATCAGCACAACTATGCGGATTCAAAAAAAATATCCACATTTCTGTCACTGTTGTACACAGAAAATGTGGATACATTGTGAATGCTTTTAGAGCAGTCTTATTCGACAGGACGACTCCAATCGATGTGGACACCTGTCGCCCGCCACATATAACACATGGCCAATTTCAGCGTTTCCAAACTCGACGTCGGTACGGCGCTGATCGTCTTATACTTGGAAAGGTCGGTATACTGGTGCAGCACCTTCTCCGTCGTTAGATATTCTCTGGCCCGTTCGTTGACAGCTTCATCATTTAGATGAACGCCTAATTCCTTGGTTTCCGTATTATACTCGATATACCCATTGTTATTGTCACCGGTATGGGCGACGACTTTAAAAATTGCCATGTCTAAAACTCCTTTTTACGTATCCTTTTCATGGGACATTTCCCACAAAAAACCCTTCATAATGGCCGTACGGCCAAACCGCTGCTGCAGCTTGTCGATGGCTTCGATGACTTTTTCCTTCGTTTCCTCGTCTTCAGAAAATAAATCGCCCTGAACTTGATACGGCTGTAACTGGCTCACCGTAAGGCCTAACAGACGGATTGGCTCATGCCCTTTATCCTTATTATACAATCTTTTAGCCGAAAAATATAACTGTTCTTCCGAAGCCGTCCCCATATCACCCAATGTCAGCGATCGGGTAACGGTCTTAAAAGAAGCATAGCGAATCTTGATGGTAATCGTCCGTCCCATGAGCCGACTCTGACGAAGCCGCCAAGCCACTTCATTCGCCAAGAGGCGAAACTGTTCATCCACTTCAGACGGCAGGGTCAAATCCCGGCTGTACGTATGCTCATTGCCGACCGACTGCGGCCGCCGCCGCACCTCCAATGGGCGCTTATCCTGACCGAGGGATAAGCGGTAAATGCGCTCTGCCTGATTCCCTAACAGGGGTTTCAACGCTTCGGGACTGGATGCCGAAATATCGCCTATCGTATGATATCCGCCCTTCTTCAATGCTTCTTCCGTCACCTTGCCGACGCCCCATAGCCGACTGATGGGCAGCGGTGCCAACACCGCCTGTTCCGTCCCGTAAGGAATCCAGACCAGTCCATCCGGTTTTCGCAAATCTGAAGCCAGTTTCGCTAAAAACTTATTGGGCGCAATCCCGGCTGAGGCAACGAGGCCCGTCGTCCGAAAAATCTCGTCTTTGACGGCCTTTCCGATATCGACGATATTCGGATAATGGCGTTCCATGCCGGATACATCCAAAAAGGCTTCATCCAGGGCCAAGGGCTCGATGTAGGGGGAATAATGCGACAAAATCAAGCGGATCTGATGCGACACCCGCCGATAAGCCGCCATGCGTACCGGTAAGAAGACACCGTTCGGACAGCGCCTCCGTGCCACCTTCATGCTCATAGCCGAATGGATACCATAGCGCCGTGCTTCATAGGAGGCCGTTGCCACGACACCGCGGTCCATCAGGCCGCCGACAATGACCGGCAGTCCCTTCAAGGCCGGATTGTCCCTTTGTTCAATAGACGCGTAAAAGGCATCCATATCGACGTGCATAATCCATCGCGTTGCCATAAGCTCCCTCCTTTATACTCTCTATTATGATACACCGGCGCCGTCTTGTAAATACGGGGCCCCTCATTCCCTGCCCGGCAGTCCTTTAGAACCGTCCCAGAAATAGAAGTTTCTGTAAAAACGGCGTCATTACGCCGATTATGGAGACCGTACATCATTGGATTTTAAGTTCGTAATATGGTAAACTATAAGAATACCAAAGAGAGGTGAAATCGTATATTATGGATTTATTCCAATTGACATACTTCATCGAAGTCGCTCACAAAAAGAGCTTTACCAAAGCTTCAAAATCGCTGCACATCAGCCAGCCGTCTATCAGTAAAGGGATCAAGGCTCTGGAAGAACATTGGGGAGTTCAATTATTCGACCGCAAGGGTAAGAACGTAGAGCTTACGGAAACCGGTTCCTACCTCCTGCCGAAAATTGAAGAACTCATCAAGGGCTTTACGCAGCTCAATGAAGAAATGGAATCGCCGCAACTGCTCAATTCCGGCAAACTGTCCGTCGGGGTCCCGCCTATGATCGGCTCTTCCGTCATCGCACCGTTCATCGCCCATTTCATCAATACGTACCCTAAAATCGAATTGGAAATGAAGGAAGTCGGCTCCCAGGACGTCGTATCGGCCATCGACGACGGACTCATTCAGGTCGGTTTCGTCGCCTTGCCGATTACGACGGAAATTCCTTATGAATTCTTCATTTTCCATGAAGAGCCTCTCGACGTCGTCCTCTGGCCGGATCATCCCCTGGCCTCTCGTCCGTCTCTGACCTTATCCGATATCAAGGATGAAACCTTCGTCTTTTATCCTAACGGCTTCTCCCTGAATCCTTACCTGCGCTCGGCCTTTCAGGAAATCATGGCTCATCCGAAGATCGTCTGCCGCTCCAGCAACTGGGACTTCCTGGCTCAAATGGTCTCGGGCAAGCTGGGGATTTCGCTCATGCCGCACACGATTTGTCAGCGCATCTCGCCGGATCTTGCCGTATCCGTCCCGCTGGTCAAGCCGCACCTGTACTGGACATTAGCCTTGATCTGGAAAAGCAAGGGCTACCTCTCCCATCCGTCACGGACCTGGGTACAGTCCTTTAAAGATTACTTTAAAGATGCCAGCGCGGATATCCAAAATGCCGCAGCCGACCAGCCGTTTCTGTCGGACACGCCAAACGAAGACTAAGACGGCTGCTATAAGCATCATGAAAGGAAGCATTGCCTCCGGGCAATGCTTTTTTTGTGCCAAAAATTTACATCAAATGGTGTTTCAAGGCGTAGTCGACGAGTTCTGATTTCGTCTTACAATTCAGTTTCTGCATCAACCTCGTTTTATACGTCGAGACCGTCTTTACAGAAAGATGAAGGGTGTCGCCAATAGCCGACAGGGAATGGCCATGGACCAAAGCCACGAGAACTTCCTGCTCCCGTTCCGACAAGGCCGGCGCGTCCTTCTTCTCCGCCAAGACGCCGTTAAGGAGGCTCCTGGCTTCGCGTTCACTGAGGTAGCGCTGGCCGGCAGCTACGGCATGCAGACCTTTAAACAATTCGGCATCAAGGGTATCTTTACACAAGTACCCGTCAGCACCGAGCTGCATCAACTCGGTTACGTACTCCTGCTCACTGTACATCGTAAGGACCAGGACCTTTACGTCATAATGGCGGCGTCGGATTTCCCGCAAACAGTCGATGCCGTTCATGACCGGCATCGACAGGTCGAGGAGGACGACATCGACGTCGGTTTCGTCCAGGATATCGAGGACTTCTTGCCCGTTCGAGGCCTCAGCCACGACGAGGCAGTCGTCCTGCGAAGCTAATAATAATTTCAGGCCTGTCCGCAAAATGCGGTGGTCATCAGCCAATAGTATGTTCATGTTCCATCTCCTCACTCAGATGTAACGGCAAGGTTATCGTCAGGGTCGTTCCCTTTCCCGGTTGGCCGTCAATAGAAAAAGTTCCATTTAACACGTCGGTCCGCTCCTGCATGCTGACCAGGCCCAAATGATTGTCGAGCCGGGCCTGTTCAGCCCGGGCGGCACTGAAGCCGACGCCGTCATCAGCAATGACCAAAGACAAGGCCGACGGCAGGATGTTCAGTTCAATCGTTACCGTATGGGCCTGGGCATGACGGGCAATGTTGGTCAGCCCTTCCTGCACCATGCGGTAACAAAACAGGGCCACCGGGCGTGATACCCGTGAAATGTCGCCGTCATGGCAGAAAGAAACGGTAAGGTCAGGCTGAGTCTGCCGATACGTATCGAGATATTTCTCAATGGCCACGATGAGGCCCAAATCATCGAGGAGCGGCGGATGAAGGTTGACCGCCAAATGGCGCAATCCTTCCAAAGTTTCCCGGGTCAGATCGCGGACACCGGTCACCAATTCGCGCACATCAGGCTTTTCAGTCTGATCCTGAATGAGCCGCAAATAGGCTAAAATCGATACCATGGACTGACTCGTTTCATCGTGGAGTTCCCGTGAAATACGACGGCGCTCATCTTCTCGAGCCGAAAACAGCTGGTCGATGAGCCAAACCCGGTTCTTTTCCTTTTCCCGAAGGGCCGTCAACAGTTTCGAGTTTTCCCGATCTTTGACCGCCAGTCGGTTGCTCATGACGTTAAAGGCCTTGGCCAGCTGGCCGACATCATCTTTCGTATCGACGGAAACGCGGACACTGTAATTGCCCCGCCCGATTTGGCGAATCGCTTTCGCTAAAGCCTGAACAGGCCGCAGGAAGGATCTTGCATATCGCGTCGCCAAGGCCGAGGCCACCAGACAGATGGCCAGGATGATCAGCATCGTTTCGACAAAGCGCTTCCACATCAGCTGCATCATCGGCCGCTCAGACAGGCCGACGCGGAAATAACCGACCAATCCGCCGTCGATGGGGACCATGATTTCCCGTATATAGCCCTCGGTACTGTCAAAGGTCAGCGTCTGTCCCAATCCCTCGTTTGCCAAGTCCCGCCGTTCCGGAAGGCCTTTTGGCAGTCCTTCTGTAAAGGTACTGGCCAGAATCCTCCCGTCAGGATAGGTTACCAGGATGTATCGGACCTGGTCGTTCGTCTTTTGGGCATGGAGCAGCTGCTCGGTCATATCGAAGCGGTCGTCGACGAGGATGTCATTGCTGACGACCTGCCCGATGGACACGGCCAGTTCCTTCCCAGATGCATCGAGTTCATGGCTCATGTACTCACTCGTCGAATAGAGGAACAGCGAGGCTGTCAGTAAGCCGCAGATAAAAATAGTGCCGACAATGAGGGCATTAAATTTTACGTATAGCGTGTAGTTTCTCATCTTACGTTCCTGCCAATCGTTTTTGCGCCTGATACTGCTGCTTGAACTCCTCATAGGACGCAGAATCGGGCGGGATAAAGCGGTCGATGACGATAGTTTTCATAGCTTTAGCCAAATCGTCATCTTCATGCATCGTATAGAAGATATGGCGCAGCGCTTCTTTTTCTGCCGGGTCTAAATCACTGCGGACGACGATGGGACCTGTCGGGGCTTCCGGCAAGGCTTCAATGATGCGAACTTCCTTGGCAAGTGTCGGGTTGGTGTCGGCCATGAGCTCATAGATCTGGCTGTCGATGCCGGCTGCATCGGCCAGGTGATTGGCGACAGACCACAGTGATTTGTCATGCCCGTGGGTATAGAAGAAGCGATTGAAAAAGGTTTCCGGCGTCGAGCCATCCCGGGCCAGCAAAAATTTAATGGCCAGACAGCCAGAATAACTCAAAGGGGCCGTAAAGGCAAAGACCTTCCCCCGGAGTTGGCTGAAATCATGGATATCGCTGTCGGCGGCCGTGATGATATAAGTTTGGTAATGAGACGTGCCATTGGTTTCGGCCATAGCCAGAAGCTCAATCGGCACTTGGCCCTGATAGGCAGCGTAAGCCCCGGTCGAGGAAAAGGCGACATCGGCATCGCCGTTGGCCAAGAGGGCATTCAGTTCCTCATAAGTCCGGCGCTGGATGAGGACTGCCGGCCACTGCTGTTTTTGAGAAATATAGGTGACGATTTGCTGATACACCTGCCGTGTTTCCCGCGGCGACATGACCGACGCAAAGGCGATGCGAAGCGGTTTTACACCGGTCTGCTCTACAGCAGGCCGCGGCCCTTCTGGCTGTGTAAAGTCGATATAGCCCTGAGGATGGGCACAGGCCGCACTGAAAAGACAGGCCAAGGTCAGCAGCATCATAGAAATAACCCGTTTCATAATGCCTCCCCTGCATACAATTTATATCATATATTATACCTTGAATCGGCCCGGCTGAGTAGTTTTTTACACGCCAAGTCCCGCTTATACGCAAAAAAGGCGTCGTCCTTTCAGACAACGCCTTTGCCATTAATCTTCTTTCGGTTTTGCATTCCAAACCAGGAGAGCCAGCAGTGTCGAGACGACAGCGGCACCGACCCAGAATTCCGTAGCCAGTCCGAAGTCATAGACTTTGACGCCATTGACGACAGTAATGGTCATCAGTTTCCCGGTAATGAATTCCTGCAGCGCTGCCCCGGCATAGCTGAGGAGGCCAATCATACCCATGGCAGCCCCGGTAACGCGTTTCGGCACGATATCGACAGCCATGAGACCGCCCATGTAGCAAACCAAAGCCCCCATGGTGAAGCCGTAGAAGGTCATGCACAACATATCCATGGTAAACGACTGCGGTGCCCAGAGGAAACCGGCAATCGACAAGGAGTAGAAGATCCCGTATAAGAGGGCCGGCATATTGCGCTTATGATTGAAGAACTTATCCGAAATAACACCGCACAAGAGAGCCCCGAAGATACCAGCTACCTGCATGTAAGCCATGACACCGGCAGCGCCCATCATATCATAGCCCTTCTGTGACGTCAGGTAAACGACGCCCCAGCTTTCAATGGCATAGCGGGCAACATAGACACAAAGTGAAGACAAGCCGAGGATCCAAACGGCAGGATTCTTGACGACAGCATTCCACTGCATATTGCCGACCGATTTTTGTTTTTCCGCATCGATCTGTTCCTGCGTCTTTTCACCGTAATAGACGGCGCCGTTCGGCAGGCCCTGCGTTTCCGGACGGTCGCTCATGCCGAAGTAAATGAAAGCCGTCCCGATAAGGGAAATGATGCCGGCCGCAATGAAACCCATAGACCAGTTGTACATGGAAACGATGGCAGCAATGGCAAAGTAAGCGAAAGATGAGCCGAGATTGTGACTCGTAAACCAGATGCCATATAAGGTTCCGCGCTGTTTATTGCTGAACCACTGATTCAGGGAGACAATGGACGGACCGGCACCATAAGACTGGAACCAGCCATTGAGACCCCACAAGACGGCCAAGGGAACGAAGGAATTGACCAGCCCCATGCCGACCATAGTGAGTGAAGAAATGAACAAACCAAAGGAAAAGAATCGCTTGTTATTCATGCGGTCCGCCAGGAAACTGTTGGTAAATTTCCCAAGACCGTAGGTTACGAAGAATACCGAGCCGATGATCCCGATTTCCGTCGGCGTAACGATACCCGAGGCCAGAAGCGGCTTTTTAATGACCGAATAACTCTGGCGGATGATGTAGTAAAAAGCGTAACCGATCGTGATGGAGGCGAAGACGCGCCAACGCATAGCGTTAAACTTTTTCTTGATAGCCTCGCCATCGGTCATAGGCACGGCGTCCGGTGCCGTTCTGAAAAAGTTCCAGATTAAATTGAGCATAAAAAAAACTCCTTCCGTTGCATGAATCCGAATAATGATAAATCCGTATGGTACGGCTTTATTATAATAAACAGATTCTAACAACGGTAGCAGAAAAATTCTGATTTTTCTGTAGGAGTTTTTCTGACACTACATGATGCGCTTGGCACCTACGTATCGGGAAGACCAGTAACTGCTGTCCATGTCAGACACGCTGACGCCGTCACTGGCAGCATTGATGAACTGGTGGTTGCCGATATAAATTCCGACGTGAGAAATACCTGCCTCATAGGTCGAGAAGAAGACCAGGTCGCCAGGCTCTAAATTGGCCATGGAGACCGATTCACCGACGTCATACTGTTCGTCGGCTGCCCGGGGTAAATCGATGCCGGCTGCCGAATAGACGTAGCGCGTAAAGCCGGAGCAGTCGAAGCCCGACGGCGTCGAGCCGCCAAAGACGTAGGGAACGCCGATATACTGATTGGCGATATCGAGGATATGCGTAGCCTCCGAATTCTGCACGCGAGGTACGCCATTATAACCGCCATTGCCGAAGCGGCGGATGGGACCTGTCGGAAGTTGTTGTCCCGTCAGGGCATAAAAGGTCGACGGACCGACGATGCCGTCTGTATCAAGGCCATGAGCCCCTTGATAAGAACGGACGGCTTGTTCCGTACCGGCGCCAAAAACACCGTCTACATCGACGCTGTAACCGGCATTCACCAAGGCCTGCTGAATGAGGAGGATTTCATTGTCTGCCGTCGCTTTGGTAACAAAGGCTGAGGCGACAGAGTCATTTTCCGGCATAGACGAACCGGTAAGCGCTGCATACGTTGCAGCTCCGACGATTCCGTCAGAATCCAGGCCTTGGTCCTCCTGGAACTTCCGGACAGCAGCCTGCGTCGAAACGCCATAATCACCATCAGCCGCAACGGCATACCCCTTACTGGACAGTGCCTGCTGGATGGTGACGATTTGGTCGCCCCGGTCACCGGGATGGAAGGTGGCACCGACAACCGATACGGAAGTCAGGATGCATAATCCCAGTGCGGCTGCTATTCTTTTTGTCGTATTCATCGAATACCCCTTTCTCCGCTTTGTAAAATATACGTTTATTATATCATTTTTTTCTCTTTTTTAGTAGCTTTCGGGTTAATCTTTATCGTAACCACAAAAAAAAGCTTCACAACAGAGTTGTGAAGCTTTTTACCGAGTAAGGGTGAATTAGAATTTGCCGTCTTTGGCAGCGCCTTCAACAGCGACAGCAACAGCAACGGATGCGCCAACCATGGGGTTGTTGCCCATGCCCAGGAAGCCCATCATTTCAACGTGAGCCGGAACCGACGAGGAACCGGCAAACTGAGCGTCACTGTGCATACGGCCCATGGTATCAGTCATGCCGTACGAAGCAGGGCCGGCACCCATGTTGTCCGGATGAAGGGTACGGCCTGTACCGCCGCCGGAAGCAACAGAGAAGTATTTTTTGCCCATTTCGATACATTCTTTCTTATACGTACCGGCAACGGGATGCTGGAAACGAGTCGGGTTGGTCGAGTTACCCGTAATGGAAACGTCGACGCCTTCGTGGTGCATGATGGCAACGCCTTCGCGGACGTCGTCAGCACCAAAGCAACGGACATTAGCCCGTTCGCTCTTGGAATAAGGAACTTCACGGACGATGTTCAAGTCACCTGTCTTATAGTCGAACTGGGTCTGAACATAGGTGAAGCCGTTGATGCGGGAAATGATCTGAGCGGCGTCTTTACCGAGGCCGTTCAAGATAACGCGAAGGGGAACCTTGCGGGCTTTGTTGGCGTTGCGGACGATACCGATAGCACCTTCAGCAGCGGCAAAGGATTCGTGGCCGGCGAGGAAACAGAAACACTGCGTTTCATCCTGAAGAAGCATAGCAGCCAGGTTGCCGTGGCCGCGACCGACTTTACGGTCTTCAGCGACCGAACCGGGGATGCAGAAGGACTGGAGGCCGATACCGATGGCCTTAGCAGCTTCTACAGCCGTCCGTGCATTAGTTTTAATGGCGATAGCAGCGCCAACGGTGTAGGCCCAGCCGGCATTTTCAAAGGCAATGGGCTGTACGTCTTTGACGATTTTATAAGGATCCAATCCTGCAGCGGCACAGATATCGCGGCATTCTTCTACACTGCCGATACCGTATTCTTTCAGTACGCCGAGGATTTTATCAATTCTTCTGTCGTAGCTTTCAAATAATTCCATGGTTTTGCCCTCCTATTGCTGTCTCGGATCGATGTACGAAGCTGCTTCATCAAAGCGGCCATAATGACCTTTGGCATCTTCCATAGCCTTAGCCGGTTCAATGCCTTTTTTAATGGCTTCCATCATTTTTCCGAGGTGGATGAATTCATAGCCGATGACCTGATTTTCTTCATCAAGGGCCATGCGGGTGACATAGCCTTCGGTCATTTCGAGGTAACGAGTGCCTTTGGCTTTCGTACCAAACATGGTGCCGGTCTGGCTGCGAAGGCCTTTGCCGAGGTCATCGAGGCTGGCGCCAATAGGAAGACCACCTTCAGAGAATGCCGTCTGCGTGCGGCCGTATACGATCTGGAGGAAAAGCTGGCGCATAGCTACGTTAATAGCGTCACATACTAAGTCAGTATTGAGGGCTTCGAGAAGGGTCTTGCCCGGGAGGATTTCCGAAGCCATGGCTGCTGAATGAGTCATGCCGGAACAGCCGATCGTTTCGACGAGGGCTTCTTCGATAATGCCGTCTTTGACATTGAGGGTCAGCTTACAGGCACCCTGCTGAGGGGCACACCAGCCTACACCGTGTGTCAAACCACTGACATCTTTAATTTCTTTTACTTGTACCCATTCGCCTTCTTCCGGAATCGGTGCTGGTCCATGATATGCTCCCTTTGTGACAGGACACATATTCTTAACTTCTGTTGAATACAACATGTTCTCTTCACCCTTTCAAAATCTATGAAATAAACGGCAGCAAGTATAGGACTCAGTCTTTCAACTGGTCATATATCTGTGTAAACAAAGCGCGGTACATGCTGCCCTTGCGCCACAAGAATGAAAATGCGTGCATCACGGAAAAATCCGTAATGGCGATGCGTCTGAGCCTTCCCTCAGCCAGTTCTTGGTGAACTGATTTTTCATATAAGAATGCAATACCGCAGTCGCGGCAGGCCAGCCCTTTTACAGCAGACAGGCTGCCCACTTCATAGCGGGACGGAAAATGCTCCAGGGTGTACCCTTTTTCCGCCAGCTTCCGTTCTAAGATCCGACGGACACCAGCATGGCGTTCGCCGATGATGAGCCGATAGTGCATTAGATCCGCAAGGGTCATTTCATCGGGAGCCTCGTACCCGTCCGAACAGACGGCAACGATGGGTTCCGTAGAAAATAAAAGCGAATCGTAATGACCTTGGTCAAAAGAACTTTCGACGATGGCAAAATCAATGGTCCCCTTATCTAAGGACTGGAGCAGTTTATCAGCATCGGCAATCTCCATGCGAAGATTCATGTCCCCATTTTGCTTGAGGATGACGGACAACTTATCAAGAATGCCCATACCGGCTGTTGGCGTCGCGCCAAAAGACAAGGAGTGGTGATGCTGCAGGTCACGCAGATGCTCTTTTAAAAGCGTATCGTCATGACTGATAGCCGTCGCCGCATTCCAAAGAATATGGCCGGCTTGTGTCAACTGCAGATGTTTCCCCTTGTAACTAAAAAGTTTGGCCCCGTATTCGCGTTCTAAATATCGAATATGCTGAGAAACGGCAGGCTGCGTGATATGGAGCTCAACGGCAGCCCGGGTATAATTCATGTGACGGCAAACGCACAAAAATGTATGGATACGAAAGTCTAACATGGCACCCTTTCCTTTCTTTGCGTTTTCCATAAGATAATTTTATGATATTTCAATCGTTTTATCAAGAACAAAGTGGGCAATTTCCGTATACTGATGGGACGACATCGTTCCCAACGGAACGTATTCTCAACAAGGGACTACAAAATCACCGATACGTCAGTCTTATGTACTCTTCATGTACAAACCTCCCTTGACAGTATCACTATTAATAGATGTAATAGATGCTAACAGTAATCGATAACAACAAAATATATCTTATTAATAATGATTATTGTATAATATAAACAAAAACCCCTGTTATTTCAAGGAAAGGTACCCGATATGACAACAGAACAATATATGAATATGATTCGTAACAATCCTTATGTCATTGGGCGAATCGAAAATCCAACAGAAGAAATGCAGCTCCTGGCCGTACAACTGAACGGTCAGGCTCTCCAATATATTACCAATCCGTCTCCGGCTGTTCAAGAGGCGGCCATTGCCAATACGGCAAGAGCCATCCAGTTCATCGAAAACCCGTCAGAAGACATTAAGCTTCAGGCCGTACGCGCCGGCTGGAACAATTTAAGCTACCTCGACAATCCCTCACAGGAACTCATCGACGCCGCCTTAGACCAGTCCGGTTGGGCCATTAAATACATCAAAGATGCCGACCACGACTTACAGCTCCGCGCCGTCAACAAGAATTACGACGCCGTCAAGTACATCAAGGATCCGGCACCGGACGTCCAATTAGCCGCCGTTCGCGGCAACTACGAAGCCCTCCGCTATATCGAAAATCCGACGGACGAAGCCAAGGACTTGGCGATCCGCGAAGACGCCCAGGCCCTGCGGCTCATCCGCAACTTAGGAAAAGAAGATTTCCTCCATTATCTGGGACTCAACGTCCTGGTCAGTAAATACATCCCCAAGGATATCAGCCTCAGTCCCGATGACTGGCGCGATACCCTCAAGGATATCCTCGCTCAAGAAGACGTGTCCGAAGAATACGTCCGCAACTTCATTACCTGCAGCGCCGTCGACCTCTCGCCAGTCGACAAGATCCTCCTCGTCGATGACTATGGCAGCCAAAAAGCCCGACGCATTACTGTAGACGAAAAATTGACCTTAAAATAGGAGTAACGACTATGAACTTTACAGATACATATAAAAGCGTAGAACTCGTTCTCACGGCCGGTGAAGTTCCCCTTCTCGTCGGCGAAACGGGTATCGGCAAGACCTCGCTTGCCCGCGAACTGGCTCATCGACACGACTGGAGCTTAGTCGGAATCGACGGCAACTTATTGAAAGAAGGGGAAATCGGCGGTCTCCCGACCGTCGAAAACGGGACTACCGTCTATGCCGTCCATCATAAACTGCGCACCATCGACGAAGAAATCGCCAAGGGCAAAACAGTCCTGTTGTTCATCGATGAAATCAACCGCTGCGACCACGCCGTCCAGCAGGAATTGATGAACCTCATCTTAAACCGCGAAATCAACGGCTACGCCCTGTCGCCGTCGGTTCACATCATCGCCGCCATGAACCCGTCCGACGCCTACGATTATGAAGTCGTCGAAATGGACGCGGCTCAGCAGAACCGCTTCGTCTGGCTGTACATGGAACCGGATTATCTGCAGTGGCTCGACTGGGCGTCGTCAGCCGGTATCGAAGAAACGGTCATGGAATTCATTTCCACCTATCCGGAATACCTCGATAAGACCAACGAAGACGATATCAACGCAACGCCGCGAAGCTATGAACGAATTTCAAAACTCTACACCATTTATAAAAATGATGCCGGCAGCATCCCCAAATCGGTCTTCCACAATGTCATCCGCGGCAACGTCGGCAAACTCATCGCCGAAGAGTTCATCCAATTCGTCAACTCTGACGCATCGCCCCTCATCACCTATAACGACGTCTTCAGCGGCGATACCCTTGCTCCGGAATTAAGCGGCCGCGTCGCCGGTGAAAGCCATACGCGCCTCTATCTGACGGCCAAAAACATCCTCAAACAGTTAGATTCTCACCTCTCGGAGGACAGCGACAACCAGGCCCTCTTATCGCGCTTCGTCGCCTTCCTCTCCCTCTATCCCGTCGATCTTCGCTTAGGTGTCATGAAAGACATGAAATCCGCCAATCCCAAAGTCTATGCCTGCGCTTTGGATAACGCCGACTTCATCGACAGTTACTTTGCAGCCTTTCGCTCCTTACGGTAAATCGGATGAAGCAGTCCATTACCGTTGAAGCCACTCTCCTCTACCAGCAGGCATCGATAATCGCCGACGATATCCTCCAAGATAATGTCCGTCCAAATCCGGACGCGGAGATACCGGCTGATTTTCAAAATAAATTCTTCGCCTTCCTCGGCCGCATCACCGGCCATCTCATGGAAGACAAGGATAATTTTTTCGGATACTTTCTCTTTCAGATGACCAAGAGCATCCGCTTCGATTTAGCTTCGCCGACAGGTGTCAACTTTAAGGGCACCCGCTATCAAATTCACTTCAATCCCCTCATCTTCCTGACCCTGTCACCGGAACAGATGGAAAGCACAATCAAACACGAAATCCTTCACGTCGTCTCCCTGCACCTCATCCGAGCCAAGGAACTGCGCGAAAACTACAGCAAGCAAGCCATCACCTTTGCCATGGACGTCGTCGTCAACACCTACCTCGACCACCTGCCGCCCTTTTCGACGACTTTGGAATGGGTCAACACCAACTTTTCCCTTCTCCTAAAGCCCTTCGAAAGTCTGGAATATTACGTCGACAAGATTCAGACCGCTCTCGACCTGCGTACGGAAAACAAAAACCTTCCAGAACCGGAAAGCGATTCCGACGAAACGGTCGCCGTCTCCTATAATCCCGTAACGACCCACGACCTGTGGGATGAAAGCGATGAAATCGACGACGAAACGCTGCGGGAATTCACCGAAAAATACGTCGACGCCTCGTCCAAGGGCGATCTTTCCAACTACCTGGAAAGCATGATCAAAGCCTTAAAGGACAACAAAGACGGCCTCCCCTGGCACTGGTACCTGAAAAAACTGGTCGGCTCCGTCGCCAGCCGTTGGAAACGGACACCCATGCGCCGCAACCGCCGCCAGCCGGACCGCCTCGACCTGCCCGGCAAGCTGCGCTCCCATACGGCCAAGATCATCGTCGCCCTCGACATCAGCGGCAGCATCACCGATGCCGAATTTCGCCAGGCCGTCAGTGAAGTCCTGCAGCTCGTTCGCTGCTATGACCACGAAATCATCGTCGTCGAATGCGACGACCAAATTCGCCGCACCTACCACGTCCGCGACCTGGAAGACGTCAAAGGGCGCCTCGACATCCGCGGCGGTACCGCCTATACACCAGTCTTCGACTTTGCCAACACCCAAAACATCGACCTTTTAGTCTACTTCACCGACGGCAAAGGCGAAGAAACCCTGCAAACAGCCCCTCATGGCTATAAAGTCCTCTGGGTCCTCTCCGGCCATGGAGAAAGCCTATCCTTACAGAAACCCTACGGCCTGGTAAAACGCTTGGCCAAACTCCCCGAATACGATCCCAACCTCGACTTCGACGACGTCCGAGGCGGCGGTTTCTCCATGAGTAACCAAGAACACACGAGTAAGCTCTAAATTTACATCAACAAAAACAAGGGATTGTATTCAATCCCTTGTTTTTAATTTACAGCCACAATTCATCAGAAAGATCATATCCATTTTTCAAAACGTTATATGGGTTCTGGCGTAATGCTGCCTAACCTTAGTTTCTTGCAAGGCTCTGATCATCCATTTCTGAAGAGTGAACTTCCCTGTCCTAAGTAAACATAATCCATTCTCGCCATTAGGCATCTGTATAGAAATTTAATGATCGGCAAAACGTTTCCCTAAATCTACGGCATAGCACATGCTGTCTGCCTTGGCGATGCCTTTACCGGCAATGTCAAAGGCCGTGCCATGATCGACGGAAGTACGAATGATGGGAAGTCCCAAGGTAACATTGACTCCAGAATCAAAGGCCACCATCTTCATGGGGATATGACCTTGGTCGTGATACATCGCTACGACGATGTCATAAACACCGTGATACGCCTTTAAGAAAACGGTATCCGGTGAAACGGGGCCGTCAACGCAAAGGCCTTCGCTTTTAGCTTCAGCGATAGCCGGCATGATTTCATCAATGTCTTCATGTCCGAAAATTCCGGCTTCCCCACTGTGCGGATTCAGTCCGGCAACGGCAATTCTCGGTGTCGTAATCCCTAACTGTTTCATCGCCTTATCTGCCAAGTGGATACATTCCAAAACCCTGGCCTTCGTCGCCCGATTACACGCTTCTCGCAGGGAACAGTGGGTCGATACATGAACGACTGACATCTTTTCACTCCAAAGCATCATCGTATAGGCCTTGGTTCCCGTAAGGGTTGCAAAGATTTCAGTATGACCATCGTAAGCGTGTCCGCCTTTATGCAACGCTTCTTTATTCAAGGGAGCCGTTGTAACCACTCGCACGTCACCCTTCATGGCATCGGAAATGGCTCGTTCGATATATCGGTAAGCAGCGTCTCCAGCAATGGGAGAAACCTTTCCGATTTCAAGATCTTTGCCAAAATCTAAATCAACAACAGAGATAACATTGATTTTCCCCGGTTGAAATTCTTGAACATTTTGAATCTGCACCAAGGGTGTCGATAAGTTAAGTTGCTGATGGTAATGTTGGAGAACTTTATAACTGCCATAGATTAAGACAGATTGTTGATACTCTTTTTTAGCATCTATCGCTTTGAGCGAAATCTCAGGACCAATACCAGCCGGATCGCCCATGGTAATGCCAACAAAATGTGTTCTCACTATACCTCCTCCTTTATCCCAACACGTATGTTTTATTTTATTGTTCCATAGTGTTTTTATTTGTTTGTTTTTGTTGGTTTAATTATATGAAAATTGTTCGAATAAGTCAACGAGTTTTTATAATAACGTCAATGCTTATTTGTCATTAATAAAACAATGCTCATTTGTATAATTTCAAGATATATTTCCCCTTGAGCAATGACTATTCCTAGCTTCGTGGTATCACTTAAAGTTTAACAAAGCATACATTTTAAACATAATAGAACAGATAATAACAAAAAAAAGCTTGACCAATAGTCAAGAAAACCTTGTCATCTATTGGTCAAGCGCTTTTTAATCTGATAATCTGAACACAACTCCGGTTAACGATGGGGCAAATCATCCAGTTCTTTTATGCAGTTATAAATATCTTCCTCCGTGCCAAAGGCCCCGGCCTTGGTCACAATAGGCAGACCAGCTCGAGAGCCTCCTAACAAACGTCCTAACACAAAACCAGGAACAAGTTCCCGCTCGATGTGTGAACCGCTCGCTTCCAATTGATGAATGACGGCGATTGCCGTATCACCACCAGTCAAGAACAAGCCATTCACAGCAGCCTCTTTTAAGATCACCGGCACCATGCCGCTCAGTGTCTGTTTGGTAAACTCCGCCAATACATCTGTTGAAATGCCATGTTCACGACCATAGGCGGCAAAAGCTTCATAATCTTGCCGGCAGGAAGCACCGGTAAGGACGACGTCCTGTCCTTCCTTCAAATAGGTCACCACATCACGAACAGCACGGTCGACCTGATGCGTTTCATAGATCGTCTTCATATCTAAGGCTACGACAGATACGCCGTTTTCACGGCAATACTGCAACTGCTTCATGGTTTTACTGCTAATGCTGCCAATAACGGTCAACGTCGGTTTCCTTCGATAAGATACCGTTAAAATTCCTTGAGCCAATCCGGCTGAACCGATCCAAAGGATTTTCTTTCCCGTCTTCATCGCCGCCATGGCAATAGTCTCTAGCTGCACCTGTTCCTTAGTATCAAAAGAATAGGCTGTTCCCGTCCAATCAAAGGACTCCATAGAAACCTCCGACAACGCATAGTGGTGTACAGGCTGATTCAGACACTCCGTCAGGATTTTCTGAATCCGGTCTTCTTGAAGAGGATTTCTCGGATCACGGGCGATTTCTGTATCGAGGAGCGGCGTTCCATGAACACAGAGCCGCCCTTGTTCTACAGTCCGCCCCTGAGCCGGATAAGCTGGTGCAAAGATAATGAGTTCCGGCTTATAAACATCAACCGCCGCGCGAATTTCTTCTTGTAAATGCCCGCGCAGCGTCGAGTCTACCTTTTTATAAAGAAAGCGGCATCCCCCTCGCAAATTCACACAGGCGATAGCCTCATAAACGCGATGATAGGCTTCCTCTGCGGAAACAACTCGGCTTTCACAGTCGATTGACAAGCTGGTTTCATCGTCTTTAATTTGGTTTACATCTAAAACAACATCGACGGGAATCCCACTTCTACAAAGTTGGACCCCCGTATCATTGGCGCCCGTAAAATCATCGGCAACGATGACAAATGGATGCATAATACCACCTCACTAAACATGGATAAAGGTTACATGATGTTCGTCAAACAAGCTCTGTTCTTCGGCAGTTGCCATATAATCGCTAATGAGGACATCCATTTCCCATATATCTAGAATATAATAGAGTTTATGTTTCTTGAATTTAGAATGATCGGCAAGGAGGACCACCTTATCCGACGCATGCAGACAAGCCCGTTTAACATCAATTTTTTCAGCATTGGCCGTCATGATACGCCAGTCAGGCGTGACGGCCTGGGTACCAAAAAAGCAGATGTCAAAATGCATGGTCTGCACCATATTGGTCGCCAATACGCCGCAAGTCGAGTTCGATTCGACGTCAATATGGCCGCCCAAAAGGATGACATAAATGCCTAAAACTGGCGTCAAAACTTGAGCAATGGCCAAGTCATTGGTGACAACGGTCAGATTCTCCCACCGCTGTTTAGCCATTAACTCTGCCAATTCAAAGTTCGTCGTCCCCGCATCTAGGAAAATACTCATCGATGATTCAATCATGGGAAGAGCAGCCGCTGCCATCTTCCGTTTTTCATCGATATGGACGAGTTTTCGATTACGGTACGTTGCATCTTTTACAGACGATTCGACTAAAACAGCCCCGCCGTGGCTTTTTTCAACGAGTCCGCCTTCTTCTAAATGCTGTAAATCCCGTCGAATCGTCATCGTCGTTACGTCAAGTTGTTGCGCTAAGTCGTTTACCGTAACGGCTTTACTCTTATAAAGTTCATTCAAAATAAATTGCCGTCGTTCTGCCGGTAGCATATCGTTCACCTCATGTTCATCTTCACATCATTCGCTCACACTACATTGTTTATATTTGTTGTTTTGTGTTAATTAATTATATCAAGAGGGAAAAGAGGCGTCAAGAAGGAAAACACGACAAAACAGACCTCGCACGAAAAAAGTATCCATGCAAGGTCTGTGTAATTGGCATAAAGTGATGTATGACATTAAGCGCGGGGCTCTTAAAAATGGAAGTCCATCTGCGTGCGGATGAGGGTTCGCTTATTATCGGAGTTAGAAATCTGTTCTTGTTTCGAATACAGTGTTTCCCATTCGATATTCTTCCAAGGGACGTATTTATAGCCGAGGATCCAGCCTCTACTGCCGGCACTGCCATTATAGAACAGGGAGCCCCATTCGTCGTCACCGGCGATGGTGCCGTTCGTTCCATAGCGATACCAGCGGGCGTAGGCCTGCCAGGTGCCCGGTGTATTCAGGTCTGTCTGGCGATAGTTCACGCGCAGGAAGGTGCTGCTGTTCTGATAGTCAGCGTTGGTACGAGCGTAGTCGGCCAGGAAGCGGACGTCTTTAGAGACGTCGAACCAACCGCTGAGGACGTAGGCTTTGTCGTAATCGACGGTTTCTTCCCCCCACGATTCGAGGTGAGTCGTGTTCTTTTCGTAGACGTCGCCTTTATTCTTGGAGTTCAAGGCATAGGCCACATTGATGCCAGCTCTCGGTCCGACATTGCCCCACGCACCAAGCCCATACCAGCTTTCATGGTTTCCGGCTCCTGTTGAGGCCATCCAAAAGCCGCTGGCCATCAGGCTTGTCCCTTTGATCGGCACGGCGACTTGAACGCCGTCTGATTCGGTCCCGAAGAGGACGTTCTGCTGACCTAATCCGCGCCAAGCTCGACCGATGTTGATCCAGGCACCGGTCTTAGGATCCGTCCCTTCAACCCAGATGCGCTGGATATTGCCGTCATGGCCTGACCAGCGCTTAGCCCGGCCTTTATCCTTCCCGTCGGCAGCCCATGAGCCCGATTCGTTTTCATGATCGTGGCCACCGTTGTAGAAGGAGTTCTTTTCTAACTGGAATTTGGCCTTCCAATTTTCGTTTACTTTATAGGCACCGTTCAAACTCATGTAGAAGCGATTATTATCTTTGTACAAGTCGCTGTTGTTCTGTACCTGACCGCTGTATTTATCGTTGTCATACTGGACGCGGATAAAACCGCTGAGTTCCATCTTGCCGGCAATGCCGTTCTTTAATTCATCGATGTCTTTCGTGTTTTGGTCAATCTGTTTCGTATTGGCCGCTACCTGCTGCTGGAGGACGCTGATTTCATCAGCATATTCTCCGTGCAGCTTTTCAAGAACGGCCTTGTCCCCGTAGTTGCCGCCGCCTTTCTGCATGGCTTTAGCGACGATGCTGGCTACTTCATAGCGAGTCATGGTGCGGCCGCCTTCAAAGGTATTGTCGCCCATCCCTTCGATGACGCCTTCTTGAGCCAGATAGTCAAGGGCTTCATAGGACCAGTGGTCTTTCGGTACATCGGAGAAACTGTCAGCTGACGCCGCCCAGGCCGCGCCGGACAGTTCCAGGGTCAGGGCAGCCACGATAGCCCAGGCTTTCTTATTCACATTCATCGTAAGGACCTCTTTTCTTATAAGTTATCGAGCAACATGGCCCCTACGCTGTCATAGACTTTACGGGCCTGGGCCTGGATGGCCGTCCGGGCCGTAGAAACGGTATAGCCGTTGTAGCCCAGAATCATGGGAAGGTCGTTGACTTCATCGCCAATGGCCAGGATTTCAGCGCCGTCCCAGCCGAAGATGGCCAGGGTATGGGAAATGGCCTGTTCTTTACTGATGTCGGCGGGAATGATGTCGACGGCGCAGCGATTGGGGTAAGCATGGATCACATCGCCAAAGTTGGCGTTGACTTCTTCACTGGCAGCCAGCGCATCTTCCGCCGTCGTAAACCCTAAAGAAAACTGATGGATGATCTGGGGCAGGTGTTCGATGTCGTCTTCCGTAATGGTGACCAACGGATAATTCCACTGCGCCGCTTCGCGCCGAACCCAGGTCCCATCCAGATCATGACAGAGATAGGTCTTGTCTTCTGATGAAAAAGAGAAGTGGAAGGATTTTCGTACCAAGGGCAATTCACTGGCCTTCTTTAAAAGTGCCGGTTCGATGCGAGCTTCCCAAAGGACCTGATTCTGCCCGTCGCTGATAAGGCCGCCATTATTGCAGGCCAGATAATCGTATTCAATGCCGTAATGTACAAGCTGGGGCCAAAGCATGCCGTGGTCACGTCCGGAAACGACACCGAATTTATGACCGGCAGCCCGCCACTGGCGGACAGCGTCTGCATCAAAGGCCGTAATGATATCGTCTCGGAATAAAGTACCGTCGTAATCACTGGCAGCAACTTTTAACATCATATTCCTCCTCATATCCGATAGATGACGGCTTCTGCCGGCCGCAATTTTCCCGCCTTGGGGTTTTCAAAATTCCCCAACAGGACCGAGGCGCCCCGTACCAGTTCCGCATCATAGCGAGCCGTGTCATTGGTGAAATTGACCAGGACCAGAAGAGATTCATCGCCTAAGGTCCGTTTAAAAGCGTAGATGGATTCATCGTCAGTCAAGAGTTCTTCATAACTCCCCTGAAGCAAAATCTGCGCCGCTTCCCCCTGGAAGCGTTCATACTGAAGTTGACGGTAATAAGAGAGGACCGACTGGTCATCTTTTTCTTCGACTTCGGCGCAGCAGGAAGCAAAGTCCTCGTGAACGGGAAGCCACGGCGTCCCTGTCGTAAAGCCTGCCTGGGCCTCTGTCGTCCACTGCATGGGCGTCCGGACATTATCCCGGCTGTGAAACTGGACGACTTTCAAGGCTTCCTCCGGCGAAAGGCCTTCATCTAAGGCCATCTGATACTGGCCGTGGGTCGAAATGTCATTATAGTCTTCAATCCGGTCAAAAGCCGTATTGGCCATGCCCAACTCCTGTCCTTCGTAAACGAAGGGCGTGCCCCGAAGGCCGAACAAGACCGTCGCCATAGCTTTCGCCGCCATTTTTTTATCGATGCCTTCCGGGAAATAGTGATTGACGCAGCGATTGCGGTCATGATTTTCAAAGAAAATCGGGTACCAGCCGTTATCCGCCGTCGCTGTTTGGCTGGCCGATAGTGCTTTTTTGAGCTTAGTCAGCGGCCAAGAAGTGGCTTTGCACCAAATTTCATCATCGATAAATTCCACGTTCGAATGGCTGAATTCAAAGAGCATACTGAAAACGCCGTCGTCGCCGACCCATTTCGGTAAATCTGCCGGCGCTACGCCGTTAGCTTCAGCGACGGTGAAGATGTCATGTCCGTCGAAAACTTCCCGGCGAAATTCATGGAGAAAGTCGAGGATACCCGGTGTATTGGCGATAATCGGATGAATCGAAGACAGGCCATCAGCCCCGTCGACGGGGCCATCTTCAAAGACAGCCGGTTTCTTAATATAGACGATGGCATCGATGCGGAAGCCGCCGACGCCCTTATCGAGCCAGAAATTGGCGGCGTCGTACAGTGCCTGGCGGACCTCGGAATTTTCCCAGTTGAGGTCCGGCTGTTCAGCCGCAAAGGTATGCAGGTAATACTGCTGCCGTTCTTCACACCAGGTCCAAGATGAGCCGCCGAAGATGGAGCGCCAGTTAGTCGGCGCCGAGCCGTCGGCCTTGGCATCGCGCCAGATATACCAATCAGCTTTATCGTTGTCCCGACTCTGTTTCGATTCCTGGAACCAATAGTGCCGGTCCGACGTATGATTGTAAACCAAATCCATGACGATGCGGATATCCCGCTTCTTTCCTTCGGCAATGAGTTCTTCCATATCGGCCATAGTCCCGTAGCGAAGGTCGATAGCCGTGTAATCGCTGATATCATAGCCATTGTCGACCATAGGCGACGGGTAGAGCGGCGTCAGCCAAACGGCGCCGATGCCTAAGGCTTTTAAATAATCGAGATGACGCGTAATGCCGGAAATATCGCCTTCACCGCTTCCCGTCGTATCCTGAAAGCTGCGGGGATAAACCTGATAAACAGCTGTTTTTTGCCACCATTTTAACGTATCCATAAAAACCTCCTAGAAAATGACAATCGGTGTTTCACCAGCAACGACAGGCTGGTCCGGTTCTTTCTTCATCTGCGGATATTCCGGAGAATTGGTAACGGCCATGATGACGATATCGTCGTAGCCGGCTTTGGCAATGACGTCACGGTCAAAGCGAATCAAGGGATCGCCCGCTTTTACCTGAGCATCCTGCTCGGTCAGAAGGGTAAAGCCCTGACCGTTTAAGTTGACCGTATCGAGGCCGATGTGAATCAAGATTTCAGCTCCATTGCTCAGTTCCAAACCGACGGCATGAAGGGAGCTTTCCATAATCATCGACACGACACAGTCAGCCGGAGCGACGATCGTATCACTGGTCGGCTTAATAGCTACGCCATCGCCCATCATCATCTGGGAAAAGGCGTCGTCGGGGACTTCGCTGATATCGACGAGGTCGCCGGACACGAAGGCTTTCAGCCGCATGGAGCGCGAATCTTCATCGACGGAAGCGACGGCGTTTACTGGGACTTCCCGCGGGTTGTCAACAGTCGTTTCTTTCATATCTTCCGGAGACGTTTCAGCCATTGGCGTATAATCTCCTTTCAACAAGGCATCGAAATGGCTGCGGACGTTGGGTACAGACAAGCCGACGATGACCTGGACGGCACGGCCGTTTTTCACCAAGCCAAAGGCACCGGCATTGGTAAACTTGCTCGTTCCCGCGACTTTATCCGGATCGTTGACCGTGACCCGCAGGCGAGTTGCACAGTTGGTGACTTCCTGGATGTTGTCGGGACCGCCGAGGCAGTCGAGGAAGACTTGCGCTTTCAAGGCATCAGCACCGCCGGCAATACCCTTCTTTTCCATTTCTTTCTTGGCCTTGTATTCGGCCTTGGTAAACAATTTATCGTCTTCACCGTCATCAGTGCGTCCCGGCGTCTTAAAGTCGAAGTGCAGGATGAGGAAGCGGAACACGACGAAATAAATGAGGGTAAAGCAGAGGCCGATGGCAATCTGCATGATATACGTCCAGGCGTGGAAGCGGAACAAGGGAATCCAGTTCTGGACGATGCTGTCAATGAGGCCGCCGCCGAAGTTGCCCGACAAGCCGATAAGGTAGAGAATGGTCGACAAAGTCGCCGACAAGACGGCATGGACGAAATACAAGACAGGAGCCACAAATAAGAAGGTAAATTCAATCGGTTCAGTAATGCCGCAGAGGACGGCCGTAACCGTAGCCGGAATCAAGAGAGCTGCCACCTTTTTACGCTTTTCCGGTTTGGCGCAGTAGTACATGGCAAGAGCCGCGCCGGGCAGACCGAAGACCTTCGCGCTGCCGTGAAGGGCAAAACCACCCTGGGGGAACAGGTCCCGCAGCGACTGAGCGCTGGTCGCAAAATCGTTAAGGTGCTGCAGCCAATAAGCCTGGATCCCGTTGTCAACGACAGCCGGTCCATAAATGAAGGGCAGGTAAATGAAGTGGTGAAGGCCTGCCGGCAGGAGAATCTTCTCGGCGAAGGTATAAGCCCAGACGCCGAAGATGCCGCTGGTCTTGAGGAAGAACTGGAATTGTTCGATACCGTGCTGAATGGGCGGCCAGATATAGCAGAAGAGAAGGGCTGTCGGCAGCATAACCACAAAGCCGACGGCGACGACGAAGGCCGGTCCCTTGAAGATGCCCAGCCATTCGGGAATTTCCGTATCATAGAAGCGGTTGTGGAGATAGGCCGTAATGCAGGCAATGAAGATGGCGCCGAGCATGCCCATATCCAGGGTCTTGATGTTGGCAATCATGGCCAGACCCGTACCGGCTCCGGCGTCCTGACCATAATCGACGCCGAAATAGCTGCCGTGGAGGCTCAAGATACCAGAAATGAAGTAGTTGAAGATCATGTAAATGACGAAACCTTCCATAGCACAGCGAGCCTGCTCCTTCTTGGCAAAGCCAATGGGAACGGCGATGGCGAAGAGAATCGGCATTTGTTTAAATACCGTCCAGGCACCTTGTTGGACGACGTACCAGAAATCGTACCACAGAGTTCCCTCTTCCGCTAAGCTGCCAAAGAGGCCCGTATTGCTGAAAATAATCGATACGGCAACGGTCAAGCCGAAGAAAGCGAATAAAATGACCGGCGTATACATGGCACCGCCAAAGCGCTGCAATTCCTGCATACTGCGTTCCTTGCTGAAAGTCATAACAGTTTCCTCCCGTTTAAAATAAAAATAAGTCCTTAGCTTTCTCGGTCATATAGCGAAGACGTCATTCGATGTATTCCTTGAAGCTATCTTTACTAACAGGATATAAAAAAAAAGCCGCGAATACAATAGTTTCGCGGCTTTCCGGCACAGCGGCACGGGGCTGTAATCTGGTACAAATTGCGTACTTTGGTACATATCAATCGTCGCCCTGGCGCAGGCGGTGGCAGTACATACAGTAATTGACATACCATACTTCAATGAGAACGAAGTAAGGCATCATAGACTGGAAGGGAACGCGCTCCTCGTCCTTATCGTAGAGTTGGAACTGGCCCGGAGAAATATAGAAATTAACCGTCGACAACGAGGCCAGGGTATTGTCGTGGAGCCTGGTAATGGAAATAAAGGGAATGTCTCTTGCCTTCAAAAGATGGCCTAATTCAGTAACCGCCGGTGACTCCCCGGAAAAAGAGACGATGATGAACAAATCATCTTTCGTCAGCGAATGGACGAGATTGCGGAATTCTTCCCGCGCCGGCACATCGTAGATCAAAATATTGTCGTAGAAAAAGAGGCGTTTCAATTCCTGAACGACGTTATTTTGCACATAGCCCGACGAATAGGTAAAAATCCGATTGGCTTCATGGATGAGAGAACTGGCCCGGTCAAAGTTAAGACTGCAGACCTTATCGACGGTCTGAGCATAAAATCGGTTCAGCCCTTCCAACGTATTGGTATCATACTCGACAGCAGGGGCCTGTTCCCGTTTGAGGAGCAATTTGAATTCACCGAAGCCTTCGAGTCCCAACTTTTGCGCAAAGCGAACGATGGTCGTCGTCGACACGTTGCAGGCCCGGGCCAATTCATGAATCGAACTGCGGCGGACGGCGGCCCGGTGCTGGACGATATACTTCCAAATTCCCATATCGGTATTGTTCAATTCTTGTCGGTGTTCATTGATGAGTTCCTCCAGTGCCATGGCCGCTCCTCCCTTGCAAAAAAGACCCTTGCGGAGATTTCCGCAAGGGCCGGAATTATGCTTTTATTATAAAAAATTAGGAGAAGCGCGTCAAGGGCACGGCCATCCGTCAAACGCAGAGGGCAGCGGCAATGGCGGCCCCGATCGAGGCACCGTGGCTGTTGGGCACGATGTGGATGGGCGTTCCTTCGGAAAGGCCCATGCAGGAACGGCAGACGGCGCCTTCAATGACACTGGGGACACCGGCGATTTTTTCGACAAGGCTGCCTTCAATGGCAATGGCCTGCTCTTTGAGTTCCTCTTCGCCGGCCAAATGGCCGAGAATGCCGAAGCTGGCAGCGCCGATCATCTGTGCCGCCCGCGTAAAGACGTCTTGGCCCAAGGCACAGAGACCTTCTTTTTGTTCCGGCGTCACATCAAAGCCGAGGACGTCGCGGACCGTCTTTTCACCGGAGAAGAGTTCATTCATGCAGCGCGTCGTAAAACGAGGAATGTCGTCACAATCCAGATAATCCATCAAAATAACGCGGAAGAGCTCGTTTAAGTAACGGCCGCCGATCATCTTTTCAAAGCAGTGGTCACCAGGCTGCTGCGATTCTTCGTCGACGCGGCGATCCCATTCCGTACGAGGTCCGCCCGTAAAGCCAGCCGCTTCTAAGTTAACAATCATCTTAAGGGCCGGTTCGTAATAGCACATGTTGAAGCCCGTACCGCAGACGATACCGATTTGCGCCGGGTTATGCTGATAGACAGACGACAAGAGGGTCGCCGTCGTATCATTCAAGAGGGCCACAGGTTCAATGCGGTCCATCCCGTTGCGAACGAGGGCTTCTTTGAGCAGGCCGTTGATCGACTTTCCGGCAACGCCGGGAACATCGATTTCTTTCGACCAGGCGATGAGGCTGGCATCCTTGGCCGACGTCTGATTGACGGCAAAGGAAAAGGTGAAGCCCAACTTATAGGCCTTATTGCCGCCGGCAGCTTCTTTTACGATTCTCGCAATGAAGTCAAACAAGGCCTCTGCCGTCGTCGACGACGTCGTATAGTCGTAATCGTCGCTTCGCAGCGGTTTCGCTACCTTGGTTTCAATCGTAAATCCGTCTGCACCTTTTAAAGTAATGCGCGAAGCCCGGACATTGGTACCGCCGAAATCGAGGGCCATGAAGGTCCCCGTTTCCTGTCCCGTAGGAAGTCCCAAATAGGTGTGAAGTGCCGAAAGAGAACTGTCTCTTCCTGCCAGGGCATCTTCTGCCGTCTGGCGGAAATCCTGAGCCAAGCGGCATAACTCAGTTCCGTCTAATTTCAATTCCTGCTGCATCGTCTTAAAGTCCTTTATCATGTCTGCCATCGCTATAGGCCTCCTGTCTGTACGTTAAACATCTATGCCTTCATCATAAAGGAAAAGCCCCGGGAATACAACCGACAGCGGCCGCTTTGTTCCCATAAAACCTCATTGGATAGTGGTACAAATTACGAACTTCGGTACACCTTCATCATGATACAAGAAAAGGGACTGTGCATGAAGATATCATTCATGCACAGTCCCTGAATAAAATTTGGTGGGCGATAACAGGATCGAACTGCTGACATCCTGCTTGTAAGGCAGGCGCTCTCCCAGCTGAGCTAATCGCCCATGTGGTGACCCCTACGGGATTTGAACCCATGTTCTCGCCGTGAAAGGGCGATGTCTTAGACCACTTGACCAAGGGGCCACATAAGGTGGATTGTGGTGATCCACCCGAGATTCGAACTCGGGACACCCTGATTAAAAGTCAGGTGCTCTGCCAACTGAGCTAGTGGATCATACTGGCAGGGGTAGTAGGATTCGAACCTACGCATGACGGAGTCAGAGTCCGTTGCCTTACCGCTTGGCGACACCCCTGTATGGCTCCTCAAGTAGGACTCGAACCTACGACAAATCGGTTAACAGCCGATTGCTCTACCAACTGAGCTATTGAGGAATAAATGGAGCGGAAAACGAGGCTCGAACTCGCGACCCCCACCTTGGCAAGGTGGTGCTCTACCACTGAGCTACTTCCGCATGTAGTGTGTGTCTGTTTCAGAACACTTGAATATCATACCAAATAAAGTAACTCCTGTCAAGCATTTTTCCGTTCCCTTTTTTCCCATAAAATCACGATTTCGATTATTCGATGACTTTCGCCTTAAACACCAAGGCTACGTCGGCATCGGAACAGCAGAATTCCGCTTCTCCTGCCGGCTGTCCCGGAAGTTTTCCGCCATAGCGAAGGATGTCGATATAGGGAAAGGCACAGTGCATAGCCATGGGACAAATTTTACCTCGATCGCTGTCATAATCAAAGGTTTCGCCGATATGGTGGCCGCGATGGCAGCCCATGGTACCCAATTTTCCCGTAACGGTCAATTCTATTTTCGGTCTCTTTCCTCGTTCCATAAAAGAAGCAGCTCCTTTCTCTTATTTCCCCGTAGGGAAAGACGCGGGGCAGAAAGGTTATCCGCCCCGCGTCTGATATGTATGTCATTAAAGATTAAACAGTCTTCTGCCGTTTTCGGCCGTGATTCGGACCGCTTCTTCGGCACGGATGCCGCGAAGGGCTGCCAGTTCTTCGGCCACATAGCGGACATAGGCCGGTTCATTGCGCTGACCGCGATGGGCCTGGGGCGTCAAGTAGGGGCTGTCCGTTTCGATGAGGATCCGGTCTAAGGGAAGGTTTTCAGCGACCCGTCTGGCCCGTTTTGAATTGGGATAGGTCAGTGGCCCGTCAAAGCCGAAGTAAAAGCCCATACGGAGGAGCTCAGCCGTCATTTCAAGGCTTCCGGAGTAACAGTGGAAGACACCGCGGATTCCCTTACCGTATTGGCGAAGGATATCCAGCGTGTCGCCATGAGCCTCGCGGTCGTGAATGATGATCGGCACGTCGAGCTCGACGGCAAGCTTCACCATGTCGATGAAGACGGCCTGCTGGACGTCACGTTCCGGTTCCGGCCAATGATAGTCTAAGCCCACTTCGCCGATAGCGACGACTTTTTGCTCGCCACGAACCCACTGACGCAGCTTGGCAGCATCGTCAGGCGTCGCCGTTGCCGCCAGCTCGGGATGGATACCCACGGCGGCATAGACGCCGTCATGACCATTGGCAAGGTCGATGCAGGCCTGAGACGTAGCCATATCCGTTGCCGGGCACAGCATCAAGCCGACGCCGGCCTCGGCTGCCCGGGCCAATACGTCCGGACGGTCCGTATCGTAAGCGCTGTCATTGATATGACAGTGCGTATCGAACAACATTATCGTACGCGGCTGCCGGGAGCCATGCCGTCGACAAAGGCTACCTGCAAGTTGTCGTTGCCGTCAGAAGCTGCCAGGAGCATGCCCTTCGATTCGACACCGCAGAGTTTGACCGGCTTCAAGTTAGTGACGACGATGACGCAGTGACCGATGAGGTCTTCCGGTTTATAGTACAGGGAAATACCGCTGACGATCTGCCGCGTTTCGACACCGAGGTCGACTTGCAGTTTCAGCAGTTTTTTAGCCTTAGGAACTTTTTCGCAAGCTACGATTTTACCGACGCGGAGGTCGATTTTACCGAAGTCATCGATGGTGATTTCCGGTTTTACCGGTTCCTGAGCAGCCGGGCAGACAGGTTCGGCTTCTTCCTTCTTATCGTTCTTGGCTTCAGCGATTTCTTCGTCCAAGTCATAGCGCGGGAAGAGGGCCTGACCCTTTTCAACTTTCGTATCGGCCGGATACAGCCCCCACTGCTGCGCATCCTGGAGGTTGGCTTTAGCGAAATCGCCAAGTCCCAACTGATGCCACATATCGGCAGCACTGACGGGGATGAAGGGGCTGACCAGAGCAGCGATGATGCGCTGTGCTTCGATCAAGTTGTACAAGACCGTCTGCAGGCGCTGCGCCTTGGCTTCATCTTTAGCCAGGACCCACGGCGTCGTTTCGTCGATGTATTTATTGCTGCGGCGGATGAGAGTCCAGACGTCGTTAATGGCGTCGTTGATCTTCATGTCGTCCATGAGCGTTTCAAACTGCTTAGCCGTGTCGACGGCGCAGGCTGCCAAATCATCGTCCACAGCTTCTTTTACGGTCGGACCAGCGACGACACCGCCTTCGTATTTTTCGACCATGGCCAGGGTACGCTGCAAGAGGTTGCCCAAGTCGTTGGCCAGGTCGGAGTTGATGCGGTTGATAAAGGACGGCAGAGAGAAGTTACCGTCTTGGCCGAGACGGATTTCCTTCAAGAGGTAATAGCGAAGGGCATCGGCACCATAGCGGTCGATCAAGGGAATGGGATCGACGACGTTGCCCAAGGATTTACTCATCTTGGTCCCATCGACGATGAGCCAGCCGTGACCGAAGACCTTTTTCGGCAGGGGAAGTCCGCAGCTCATGAGCATGATCGGCCAGATGATGCTGTGGAAGCGGACGATTTCCTTACCGACCAGGTGGAGGTCAGCCGGCCAGAATTTTTTGAACTTTTCAGGATCATCGAGATATCCTGCAGCCGTTACGTAGTTGACCAATGCGTCGAACCAAACGTAGACGACGTGCTTCGTATCCCAAGGCACTTTGATGCCCCAGTCGAAGGATGTACGGGAGACGCAGAGGTCTTCGAGACCACTTTTAACGAAGGAAATCATTTCGTTGCGCCGCGATTCCGGCTGGATGAAATCGGGGTTTTCGTCAATAAATTTCAGCCACTTATCGGCGTATTTATTCATCTTTAAGAAGTAGGCTTCTTCCGAGACGAGTTCCAGCGGCCGGCCGCAGTCCGGGCAGATGTGTTTGCCTTCAGGGAGCTTATTTTCCGGCCAGAAGGTTTCACAGGGCGTACAGTACCAGCCCTTATATTCGCCTTTATAGATGTCGCCATTATCGTAGGACTTCTGCATCAAGGCCTGGACGACTTTTTCATGGCGTTCTTCCGTCGTCCGGATGAAGTCATCATTGGAGATATTCAGTTTTTTCCACAACTCTTGGAAGAGCGATACGATTTGGTCTACATATTCAATGGGCTTAACGCCTTTTTCTTCAGCAGCCCGCTGAATCTTCTGGCCGTGTTCGTCAGAGCCGGTCAGGAAAAAGACGTCGTCACCGCGCAGGCGGTGGAACCGAGCCAAGGAGTCGGCAATCGTCGTGCAGTACGTGTGCCCAATGTGAAGTTTGGCGCTTGGATAGTAAATCGGTGTGGTGATATAATACTTTCTTTTTTCAGACATGGGATTTCCCTCCTATACCGACAAATGAGCCGGTGTTATAAACTAAGCGCAGCCTGGTATACACTACGTTTGGGCACGCCGCACCGTCTGGCGACAGTCCGGACAGCCTCTTTCTTATCAACGCCCTGTTCCATCAGTTCCCGGACCAGGGCTGCATAATCAACATTTTCAGGATCGGCTTCTTCAGCCGTTTTGGTCATCCCTTCTACGAGGATGACGAATTCACCGCGCGTTCCCTGCTCGGAAAGGGCGGTTTGAAGCTCGCTGAGCCTGCCGTGGAGATACTGTTCATACCGTTTGGTCAGTTCCCGGCAGAGAACAGCCCTTCGGTCGCCCAGCACTTCCTGCATTTCACCCAGGACCTGCCGAATACGGTGAGGGGCTTCATAAAAAATGAGGGTTCCCTCATAGGCCTCGACGGACTGCAGGGCCGGCAGGCGATGTTTCTGCGTCTTCGGCAAAAAGCCGACAAAGGTGAACCGCGTCGTATCCATGCCGGAAGCGATGAGCCCCGTAAGGCCAGCATTGGCCCCCGGCAGAGGGACGATAGGAATATCGGCTTCCAAGGCCAGGCGGACCATATCACTGCCGGGATCACAGATAGCCGGCATGCCGGCGTCACTGACCAGGGCAATCATCTGGCCGTCTTGCAATTTTTCAATGAGCTGCGGCCCTTTTTCAGCTTTATTATGTTCGTGATAGCTGGTAAGGGGCGTATCGATATCATAGGCCATGAGCAGCTGTTTCGTATGGCGCGTATCTTCCGCCGCAATGAGGTCGGCTTCTCGAAGGCAGCGTACCGTGCGGTACGTGATGTCCTCTAAGTTGCCGATCGGCGTCGGGCAGAGATAGAGCGTCCCCTTTTGAAAAACTTCCGGCATAATACTCCTTTCACAGAAAAAAGACGGCTGACAAAGGACACCGCCTTATCTTCCATATAAGCGATCCACGGCCTCACTATAGCTTCCATCGGCCTTATGGACGATGAGCGGCGGCAGGACGGAAAGGCCTTTACCTCCGCCATGGATGCCCTCAATGAGGAACAGCTTGGCCTCTTTATCGGGGCGACCATGAATCATCTGCAGGACCTTAGGCTCGATGTCACGGGCCCGCAGTGCTTCTAAAATATCCGTCAGCCGCTCGGTAATATGAACCATGCGAAAACGACCGTGATACTTCAACGCGTATTTTGCCGCATCGAGGACATCGTCTAAGGACGCCGTTTCTTCATGGCAGGCTCTTCGGATTCCGTCGACGTCGCTGTAGGCGCCGCGGCTTTTTTCCCGATACGGCGGGTTGGCATAGACGGCGGCAAAGGCCCCGGACGGCGCCCATTCCCGGATGCGGCGATAATCGCCTTCGACGATGCGGATGCGGTCATCGCGTCCGTTTAAAGCCACGTTGCGGCCGGCAATATCGGCCATAACCGGATTCAATTCAATCCCCGTCAGGTCGCGTGCACCGCGAGCCGTCAGGATCAAGGGAATGGCCGCTGTCCCCGTCCCCAAATCAAGAGCCGGCCCATGGGGCACGGCTCCAAAATGAGCTAATAAAACGGTATCGATGGAAAAACAGAACTGATCGTCCCGCTGAATGACCTTCATCCCGTCGAGGATCAAGTCATCCAACCGTTCGTGAGGACCAAGCTCAATTTTCATGTTCCGTTTCTCCTACGTCGGACCAGGGAACGTTGATATTATGGCCCGATTCAAGCTGTACTTTGACAGTCTTATCTTTCATGTGAACGCGAAGGACCGTACCGACGCCTTCATCGGTCATGACCCGTTTGCCGACGGCCGGCGGCTTCTGCTGTTCACAGCCTTTCTGCTGGCAGTTGCAGCACTTCAGTTCGCCAGACGTATAGAGCTGGTTTTCATACCGCAGGCAGCACATGAGGCGGCCGCAGATCCCCGAAATCTTGGTCGGATTGAGGGACATGCCCTGGCCCTTGGCCATGCGGATCGACACGGGCTTGAAATCCCCGAGGAAGGTCGCGCAGCACAGCGGCCGGCCGCAGTAGCCGATACCGCCGATCATCTTGGCTTCATCGCGAAGGCCAATTTGGCGAAGTTCAATACGAGTACGAAAGACCGAAGCCAAATCGCGGACCAGTTCGCGGAAGTCGATACGGCCGTCAGCCGTAAAGAAGAAGATGATTTTTCCCATATCGAAGGTATAATCGACATCGATGAGCTTCATCGGCAGCTTGTGCTTGGCGATTTTCGTCAGGCAGATACCGAAGGCTTTCTTCTCCCGTTCCTTATTCCGCTCAACCTGGCGCAAATCCTTGGCCGTAGCCTTGCGGATAATCGGCTTCAGCGGCTGGACGACTTCCGAATCATCGACGTCGCGCGGCGGAATGACGACGTTACCAAACTCCATCCCTCGCGCCGTTTCTACGATGACTCCGTCATCCAAGGCGAGCTCAATATTATCGGGATCAAAATAGTATATCTTTCCAGCAGGTTTAAAACGCACACCTACAACGATCACTTAAAATCCTCCTTTGAGCCGTATCGTCCGGAGACTGACATAGTCCCAAACTAAGCGGACATTGACATGGCGCGTCACCGCTTCCAGCGCTTCATGAAGCACTGACGACACGGCAAAGACGGCATCATCCGTCCAGTACGGCAGTAATTCGGTCATATCGGAGATATAACCTTTTAAACGGACATATTCCTGGCCGGCTCCGCTGCGCAGGACGGCCATGTCCCGCAATAAGAGACTGATCCAGCCTAAGATTTCCGTCGTTTCACGATCGGTCAAATTGGCCGATACGACAAGCCATTTCGAATAAGGACAGGCATGTTTGGCCATAATCGTTAAGAAGTCCACGGCAAAATGGGCCTTCTCCGTTCCATGCCCGTCGAGATAACGAAGGACGGTGCGGACAATACCGCCGCCCCACAGGATAGCGTCGTCCAAATTACCGCCGCTGCGGTGAAGCCGCTGCAGTCCCTCCCGCATCTCATCGTCTCCGACAGGATCAAAGGTAAAGGTAACGCAGCGCGACAGAATCGTCGGCAGCAGCAAATCAGGCTGATCCGTAACCAGAATGAAACAGACGCCGGACGGCGGCTCTTCCAAGGTTTTCAGCATACGATTGGCAAATTCTACATTCATCGTCTCTACATGGTCGATGATGCAAATCCGGCGCCGGCCTCGTTCGCCTTGAAGGGCTAATACGCCTTGGAGCTGCCGAAATTGATCCACCTTCAGCATCGCCCCCATCGGCGCCAGATAAAAGGCGTCATCTCCATCGGCGACAAGGGCTTCGTCGTCTGAGGGAGCCAAGTCGCGAAAGACGGGACGACCCGCCAAGGCTGAAGCAACAGCAACGGCCATCATGGTTTTGCCGACACCGGCAGGGCCGGCGAAAATCATGGCGTGAGGGAGGCGGTCTTCATCGATAAGACGAGCCAATTTTGCCTTCAATCGGCGATGGCCGATGATAGGATCAAACAAGGTCTCATCCATAGCTTTCACCTCCCTATTAAGAAATACCTTAATAACTTATTATATTAAAAAATCCCTATAAAGTCTAGTATTTTCAGTACCTGCCAGGGCCGCATCGGGCTGGTATTTATTGATGGACAGGCTGTATGCCCGTTTCCAAAACACGGCGGTATACATCGTCATGAATGGCCTCGATGGTACGGAGCTGCCCGCCTTCAGCGCAGGCAATCCGCTTCCATTCATAGCGATGCGCCAGTTCATCATACGCTGCATGGCATTTCGCCAGAAACTGCCCGTTTTTTTCATGGATGTCCCCGGTCTCACCACCCGTTTTTCCGACGCGGTCAGCCATCAGCCCCTGGGTTACCGCTAAGGGTACGTCGAGGAGAAAGACGGCATCTGGTTCGGGCAGTCCCATCTTTCGGAACTCGAAATCCTCAAGCCAATCGAGGTAGTTTTTACGAAGGTCCGCATCGTCGATCTTAATCATTTGATAGAGCATATTGCTCGTCGTATAGCGGTCGGCAATGACGATGCCGCCTTGATCATAAAAGGCCTTCCACTTCATTTGATAGGACGCAAAGCGGTCGACGGCAAAAAAAGCAGACGCGGCATAAGGATTGACTGCATCGGCATCGCGGCCGAAGTCGCCGCGCAAATACATTTTGACGAGGGCACTGGAATCACTGTCATAATCAGGATAGCTGACGGCCATAACGGGATAGCCGTCGTTCTTCAGATGCTCCGCCAGAAGCTTGGTCTGCGTCGCCTTTCCGCTGCCGTCGCCGCCTTCAATAATGAATAATTTACCCTTCATGGGAATCCTCCTTCTGCACGCGTATCGTCTGTAAAGTTCCGTCAGCCGGGCCATTGGGTTTGTAGCCTTGCCCCATCTTATGATGGATATATTGTTGGCAGGCCTCGGTAATGATTTCACCGGCCGCCAGGGCCGGAATACCCGGCGGATAAAAGGTCACCGTTTCAGCTGCCACACGGCCACCGGCTTCGTCGAAGGGAATCTGTTCCACCGGCCCGTTCCAAACCTTGCGCGGAGCAGCAGCAACCTGGGGCACGGGAAGGGGCGGCTCATCACCGGGTGCAGCTGCACAAAGAGTTTTTCCTGAGGCAATAGCTCGGCAGGCATCGACAAGGGACTGAGCCGTTTCCTTCGTATCGCCCAGGGTAATCAAGGCCAGGACGTGATTTCCGGCGACCAATTCCACTTCAATGCCTTCTCGACGCAAGCATTTTTCGGCTTCGATACCATCGAGGCCGACTCCGGAAAAATCGATGGTGATCTTCGTTTCATCAAAGCCGGTGACGACAACGCCGTCCACAATATCCCGGCCAAACGAAGATAGACCCGGAATGGCATTGATTTCCTGCCTCACGTATCGAGCTAAGGAGAGCGCCGATTCCAAAAGGTCCGACCCATGGAGAGCCAATTGCTGCCGCGCACTATCAAGGGACGCCAAGAACCAGTAATGAGGACTCGTCGACTGGACGACAGCCATGGACGCCGCCAGGCGGTCGCTCAAGGGAAAACCGCGGCGGCAGTGAAGCATCGACGTCTGGGTCAAAGAGCCGGCCATCTTGTGCGTGCTTTGGGCAACGCAGTCGGCTCCGCACTGCAGGGCTTCCTTGGGAAGATCCGGTAAAAAGCCTAAATGAGCCCCATGGGCTTCATCAACGAGGACAAAGAGCCCTTTTTCATGGGCATAAGCGGTCATGGCTTCTAAGTTTCCAGCGATTCCATCGTACGTCGGATAGGTAAAGACGACGGCCTTGGCTTTCGGGTGGGCTTCTATGGCCTTTTTTAACGCCGATACATCCGGCCCCAGCGACACTTGCCGAGCTTTATCAAAACGGCTTTCCATATAGACCGGAATGGCACCGCTTAAGATGAGGCCGCTGATGACGCTCTTATGCGCTTCTCGTGGGATGATGATTTCATCGCCATCTCGGCAGACTGCCAAAATCATGGCCTCGATACAGGCCGTCGTCCCATTGATGGAAAAGAAGGTGCGACCGGCACCGTAAAGGTCGGCTGCCAATTCCATGGCTTCTTTCAACGCTCCTTCCGGCTGAAATAAATCATCCAAAGCATACATGACGCCAAGGTCTCTTGAAAGGGCCGGGCCAAAGAGTTTCTCCTGATACGTCGAAATGCCCTGTCCTAATTTATGGCCCGGCGTGTGGTAGGCCTTCATCTTCAGCCGACAATAGGCTTCCAATGCTTCGACAAAAGGCGCCCGCTGTTGTTTTTCTCTATTCATAAAATTCTCAATACCTCATATATATTTCAAAAAGCCACTCAGTAAGGCATGACTTTTTTCATAAGAAAATTGTTTCATCTGTTTCAAGGATTGCTGCAGCGATTCCTGCAGTCGGTAGTCCGACAGCTCTTCCGGCTTCACCCAGCGATAGTCCCGATGCTCATCCGATACGACGACCTGTTCAGAATCGGCCATGGCCGTAAAAATGACGCCATTTAAAAATTGGCCGTCGGCCTTCTGATAGCTCCAAATACCGGCAGGCGCTTCTAAGACAATGGACAGGCCCGTTTCTTCCTTGACTTCCCGCCGTAGTCCGGCTTCAAAATCTTCATGAAAGAGCAGTCCTCCGCCGGGAAATTCCCAAGGGTGCAGGCCTTCTATATCATTTTTCTGCAAGATCAGCAGCTTTCCGTCGTGAAAGACCATCGCCTTGACACTGAGTCCCATCAATACATTCCTTTCCTGCGCCATAGTATCAACTCCTTATCCGTACCTCACCTACAGTTTGAAAATTTCGATTAACTTTAATTATATCATATCGGGCAAATGAGCTGACAGGCAAATCGCAAAGCCCGGCGGCCGCCTTTAAAAAAGCCCGTGCATAGAGGACAGAATCCCGTCCATCTGTCTTATTTACACCTCGCATTATATAGGTTAAAATTATAGTACAGTTTACTTAGAGGAGGTCTTTTTATGACTACCAAACGCGTCCTTGCGATTCACGATTTATGTTCCTTTGGCCGCTGCTCGCTCACGGCAGCCATTCCGGTCATTTCTGCCATGGGCTTTCAGGTCTGCCCTTTTCCCACGGCGATTTTCAGCAATAATCTGACCTATGGCGATTTCACCTTTTCCGATTTCACGCCCCATATGACGGAATTTATGGATAAATGGCAAAAATTAGGCTATGAATACGATGCGATTTACAGCGGATTTTTAGCCGATGCCGGTCAAATCGAAGTCGTCGCCGATGCTATTTCCCGCTTTGCCAAAGACGACAGCCTCATCGTCGTCGACCCTGCCATGGGCGATAACGGCAATCTCTACCCGGTATTCACGCCGGCCATCGTTCCGGAAATGCGAAAACTCATCGCCAAGGCAACGGTGATTACTCCGAATTATACCGAAGCCTGCTTATTAGCCGGGATTCCCTACAGTGAAGACCTTCCGAAGACGACGGAAATGCTCGATCTGTGCAAGACCTTATCCGACATGGGACCGGAAAAAGTCGTCATTACCAGTGTCGCCAGCGATATGAACACCAGCAAAATCGTCAGCTATGATACGACGACGGCCTCCTTCGACGAATACCCGGTCCTCCGCCTGCCCTTCAGTACCTGCGGAACAGGCGACCTCTTTACCAGCGTCCTTACCGGGGCTTTGCTCCAGGGTACGATGCTCCATGCGGCCATCAAAAAAGCAGCCGACTTCCTGAGCTACGCCATTAACTATACCCATAAATCCGGCAGCGATCCCCGTGAAGGCGTCCAGGTAGAGCCCTGCTTAGGACAATTACTGAAAGATTAATTGTAAACCTTATAAATTCCAAATTAGTTGACCTTAAAGGCACTGTTTGCTATAATACACCTTGTGTAACGAGTCCTGTATTTATAGTAAGGAGTGCTTTTATCATGTCTGAATCACGAGAAAAGACGATGCGCCTGACGCACATCGCCCTGTTGATCGCAATGAACTGTATTTCCGCCTATCTGATCATTCCCCTGCCCTTTTCCCAGTCCCCCCTGGCGCTGCAGACATTGATCGTCAACTTAGTGGCCTTCCTCTTGCCGCCAAAAGATGCCGCCATCACCATGCTGGCCTATATCGGCATCGGCCTCATCGGAGTGCCGGTATTCACAGCTGGAACCTCCGGCCCCGGTAAGATGTTTGGTCCCACCGGCGGCTACATCTGGGCCTACGTCGTCGCCGTCTACCTCATGTCGGCGTTAAAAGGGAAAACATATAATTTGAAGCGCTATTCCCTCGTCGCCATCGTCATCGGCATTCCTATTATCTACCTCGGCGGGGCCATTCAGCTCCACTTCGTTACGGAAATGCCCTGGGCTGCCGTCATCACCAGCGGCGTCTTACCCTTCATCCCTTTGGATATCGTAAAAAGCATCCTGGCCGCCATCTTAGCCAAACCGCTGCTGAATATAATAGCGATAAGAAACACCCAACCGTAAAAACATACTTTCCCATATCTGAAAAAGCACGTCCCCCTTAACGTTAGTTTTAAAAAGCGAATAGAAAATAATATTCCATCATAACCCCGGCCGCATTAATCACGAGTCCCAATAAATAAGCGGATGTCCTCTGTGCTAATCACAGAGGGCATCCGCTTTATATTACGCTATATGCACTTATAAAAGAGACTTTCCAATATTGCCTTTAATAGGCCAAAATTTTGTCTAAAAGCGATATGATGCCTTTCTCCTAAACAGCATCTGCTGAATAAATGGCTAATGTTTTCTACCTAGTCATTACTCATTTATGACGCCCCAGCGCATCCACAGACATAATTGCGTTATATACGTCTTCTACAGTAATATCTGCGCGGACATTCTTTGTAAATTGGCTGGGGGCATTGGCTGTCTCTGCGACTTTACGAAGTTCCGGTTCGTTAACTTCCGTAACACCTAAATCAGCCAGGCAAGTTGGCAATCCCACTTGTCGAAGATACGAAAGGACTTCATCTCGTTCTTGTTCAGACGCCTGTTCCAATTGCAGCTGTACCAACAATCCAAAGGCCACCTTTTCGCCATGAGATGCCCCTTTTGCCTGAGAAAGATAGGCCAACCCATCATTTACTGCATGTGCGGCCGCCAATCCACCGGACTCAAAGCCAATCCCGCTCAAAAATACGCAGGCCTCGACTACAGCTTCTAATGAAGGCGTAACAATATGCTGTTCTACAGACTTAAGGGCGTCAACCGAATGTTCACGCAGTGTTTGATAGCATAATTCTGCTAAGGCTAATGCCGTTCTGGAGCACTGCCCTCTGGCCATCGTTTTTGCGCCGCTCCGCCAGCAGGCTCTCGCCTCAAAGTACGTAGCTAATGCATCGCCCATCCCGGAAACCAAATACTTTTTAGGCGCTTGTGCAATTAACTCCGTATCCACAAGAACCACATCGGGGTTCCGATTCATCATGAGCGCTTTTACAACAACGCCTTCGTCATTATAAATAACGGCAACACTGCTGCAGGGAGCGTCATTGGATGCAATCGTAGGGATAAGAATAGTTGATACTCCACCCATATTCGTTGCAGCTGCCTTTGCAGTATCAAGGGCTTTGCCGCCGCCAACACCAATAATGGCATCACAGCCATGGTTTTCCGCGACCATAACGGCATCGGCAATAGCCTGCTTAGAGCATTGGCCGCCAAACTCCCAATAAACCGCCTGTTTGCCAACCTCATTTAAAGAATCCATAATCCGTGTTCCGACACGCTTCTTGTTATTCGGCGATCCCACGATCAAGAAAGATGTACCCAGCTTCTTTACATATTTACCGAGTCGATCTAATTCACCGGCCCCTTGCACGTAATATCCGGGGGCTTTAATCCCAATGGTCATTCTACACTTCCTTTTTATCTAATTTATTTTTCGCGTTCCAGCTTGTCGATTTCCGTTTCCAAAAGCGCCAGCTCTTCGGAAGACCTGACCCAAACCATCTTCAGCCTGGCAGTGAGTCCGTCAGTACATGCACACGCGCTCGGACAGCCGCATACAATAATCCATATGTCTTGTGTCAATTCTCCGTCCAGAACACCATAATACCGGTTTTCCGGATGTCTTTTCTTGAAGCCTTCGATTAACTTAACGCGATCATACTGACTATTACAGCCACCGCAATACTTAATTCCAATATTCATCAAAGATTGCCTAACCCTTTGAGGCTCTCAACATGTCCCGAGCCTGCTGCAGTAAATCTTCACTGACACAATTAAACACAACCGTTTGGAATTGAGGAAACGCGTTTAATATCTTTTCCCGAATAAAATTGCCGGTAACCGTTAAGGCACTGGGGCAAGTACTGCATCTCCCGGATAATTTAACATTAATCGTTCCTTCATCAATAGATTGAATCATAATGTTTCCATCATGGGCTGCTAATGCCGGACGAATTTCCAAATCCAAAAGAGCTTCCACCTGCTGCCTAATGTCATTACTCACATCAGTCACCTGCCTTATTCAGTCACATGTGCCAATGTTTTGGCTAATTCCTTTTTCATAGCAAGATTACCCTGGCGCGAAATCATAATACGCTGAGCCTGGGGAGAGCCGGCACCATGCATGGATTCGGTACGATAACCAACCGCAGCCGTTCCTAAGCAAAGATTTTCAATCAGGCGTAAAACCTTCAGGCGATTTTCAGTAGAAACTACACCTACGCCCTTTAAATATTTTTCTACGTATTTACCTAACTTAGGATCTCTCAAGTCCAATTCAGACGGTGCCGTTACCATGAGGCCTCCGGCAATATCTTCTGCAAGCCGAACAATTTCATAAGGGAATCTCGTGACATTCTGCTTACAAACATTGGCCAGAAGCATATCAATCAAATAATTTCCAGACTCGGTTTTTCTTCCCAATGCCGAGCATGCGATCCCACAGCTGTATAGGGTTTCATTCAAGTGCTGCATTTCAATAATTTTATCTTTAACATGCGATGCATTTGCACAGCCATTGTATTCAGCAATCAAAGCCGTTGCGCCGATGAGGACATCGCCTACGCCGACTTTACAGCCGCCATAGGACTGACGGTGATAACCGGCAAATCGTTCTACCATCATTCCGGCGAATTCTACTTCACCATTAAGGAAAATTTGGTCATTCGGAATAAATACATTGTCGAAAATTACCAGTGCTTCAGTACCGCCAAATTCCGGATTTCCTGTATCCATCGGTGCGCCTTCAAGCTTACGAGTATCGCAGGATTGACGGCCGACAATCATAAAGATCCCTTCCGCATCAGTACGGCAATGGAAGGATACAGCATAATCTTTATCAGCCTCACGCATCGCAATGGTCGGCATAACAATAACTTCATGGGAGTTAATGAACCCGGTCTGATGTGCTTTGGCACCACGTACAACAATCCCGTCGGGACGACGTTCTACGACATGTAAAAACAAGTCCGGATCGTCTTGTTCATGGGGAGCTTTACCTCTGTCGCCCTTAGGATCTGTCATTGCACCATCAACAGTCCAGTCTTCTTCCTGTACTTTTTTCAAGAAGTTAACAAAATTTTCATGGTAGTGAGTCCCATATTTTTTGTCGATTTCATAGGTTGTGGAATATACGGCATTCGATGCATCCATCCCTACGCAGCGCTGGAAACAGGAAGCCGTTTTTTGACCCAACAAACGCTGCATTTTAACCTTATTCATTAAGTCGTCTGCACTTTGATGAATATGTGTAAATCGATTAATCTTTTTCCCGGTTAAATGCGACGTTGTCGTCATTAAATCTTCGTATTCCGGCATCTGTGCCAAATCATAGGTCATACGAACAGAATTAAGCGAGGGCCGCAGAATGGGATCATCGACAGGACACTCCACTTTTTTCCCAAACATATATACCTGTAAATTCAGTTTTCTCATGCTTTCAATGTATTGTTCTCCGGTTTTCAGTGTCATAAGGCATTCCTCCTTAACGTATAATTATATGAATTTTATCCTTGTTTCAGTATAACAGCCTTACCGTCAGTCACGATAACGCCATCTTGATTGGTAACGGTCGTCTTATATATCAAGCGTTTCTTTTCCGGAATTTTTTCGATCAGTTCTGCAACGCACGTAATCGTATCGCCAATCCGGACAGGTGCTTTAAATGCAAGATCTTGAGAGCAGTAAATCGATCCGCCGTGAACCGCTTTGGTGATTGTCGTAGAAATGATACCGGCTGATAAGATGCCGTGGGCAATTCGACTCTTAAAAATCGTTTTTTCCGCTTCTACTTTATTTACATGAATGGGATTGAAATCCCCTGTGATTCCGGCAAATAAGTAGACATCAGATTCGCTGATCGTTTTGCCGAAAGAGGTTTTATCACCAATTTTCATTTCATCATATGTCAAAATATCGTCCATTTCTCCTGCCTCCACTTCATCATATTGCCTTCATTTACTGCAGCAGTGCGCCTGAGATAACCATCTTTTGAACCTGATTGGTGCCTTCATAGATTTGCGTAATTTTGGCGTTTCTCATCAGTCGCTCTACACCATATTCGCGAATATAACCATATCCGCCTAAGATTTGCACAACATCGGTAGTAATCGCCATGGCAGTATCCGAAGCATACATTTTAGCCATAGCGGCTTCTTTCGAATACGGGAGTCCTTGGCCTTTCAAATAAGCAGCACGATAAATCAGTAAACGAGCTGCGTCGAGGCGAGTAGCCATATCCGCTAACATAAAGGATATCGCTTGAAATTTACAAATCGGTTTACCAAACTGCGATCTTTCTTTAGAATATTTGACAGCTGCATCCAATGCCGCCTGCCCAATCCCCAAAGCCTGTGCCGCAACGCCAATTCGTCCGCCATCAAGACTGGTCATGGCAATTTTAAATCCTTTGCCTTCTTGACCTAACAAGTTTTCTTCGGGGACCTTGACGTCCTGGAAAATCAGTTCCATCGTCTGTGAACCATGAATCCCCATTTTATGTTCTTTCTTACCGAAGGTAAATCCCGGCATTCCTTTTTCCAAAATAAACGCCGAAATGCCTTTCGTACCTTTCGACTTGTCCGTCATGGCAAAAACGACATAAATATCAGCTTCGCCGCCATTCGTAATAAAACATTTACTCCCATTCAGCAAATAATAGCCGTCCTTCTTTTCTGCATGCGTTTGCTGCGATGCCGAGTCGGTTCCGGCATTAGGTTCTGTTAACCCAAAAGCGCCTAATTTAGATCCTTCCGCCAAAGGAGTTAAATATTTCTTTTTCTGTTCATCCGTGCCATATGTAAAGATCGGCCATGCACACAAGGATACCGACGCCGCATAACTGCAGGCAATAGAATCATCTACGCGGGATAATTCTTCATTGGCTAAAATATAGCTTAAGTAGTCGCCGTCGCTGCCGCCGTATTCTTCCGGGAAAAAGATCCCCATAAGACCAAGTTCTCCAATTCTATCTAGAATGCCCCGGTCAAAAACTTCTTCTTCATCGCGCTGTTCCACCGTAGGGAGAATTTCTTTGTTCGCAAAATCACGTACCATTTTAATGATCATGCGTTGTTCATCAGAAAATTGAAAATCCATCTATCGTTCCAACCCCTTTGTCATATTCTCTATAACTCGATTATTTTTATAATAAGGAGCTTTGCCGCACTCCAGAATAGAAATATTCCCCTTTATACAATACAGCAAAGCTCCTCGCAGTTACTTAATTTTTATTTACTTTCTGCCATTTTTGCATATTTAGCGTATCTTTCTTTCGCTTCTCGAATCGTCTTCGTATACAGTTCTTCTGCACGTTCCGGGAAATTAATCTTCAAGCGGTTATAACGATTTTCTCCGCTCAAATACTCTCTCAATTTATCCGAATTCGGTTCCGGAGAATCAAGCTGGAAGGGGTTTTTCCCTTCTGCAGCAAGACGAGGATCGTAGCGATATAAGTGCCAATAACCGCATTCTACCGCTTTTTTCATTTCCAGCTGAGTCGATCCCATGCCGGCCTTGATACCATGTTCCAAGCACGGGCAGTAGGCAATTACAATCGACGGACCCGGATAGGCTTCAGCTTCCCGAATAGCTTTCAAAGTCTGTGCCTGATTGTATCCCATAGCAACCTGAGCAACATATACATATCCATAAGTCATGGCAATGGCACCAAGGTCCTTTTTCTTGACCATCTTACCGCCCGCAGCAAATTTAGCAACGGCAGCCGTCGGCGTAGCCTTGGAAGATTGACCGCCCGTATTCGAATATACTTCCGTATCCATGACAAGGATGTTAATATTGCGGTTTTGAGCAATAACATGGTCAATTCCGCCAAAGCCGATATCGTAGGCCCAGCCGTCGCCGCCAAAGGCCCATACGGATTTTCTTGCTAAGAATTCTTTATTTTGTAAAACAAATTCAACATCTTCATTTGCAGGGACTTGTTCCAATGCCTGAATCAGCTGGTCTGTTACGTCGCGCGATTTACTGCTGTCCTGATAGGACTCTAAGTAATTATCGACGGCTTCAACAGCAATCCCGTCTTTCTTCATAGACTGCAGATGGATTAATAATTCTTTTTGAATCGCATCTTGTGCCCGCAGGAAACCATAGGCAAATTCCGCATTATCTTCAAACAGGGACTGTTCCCAGCAAGGGCCAAAACCACGGGAATCCTTGCAGTACGGAGTCGTCGGCAAAGAACCGCCGTAAGCTGACGAGCAACCGGAAGCATTGGCTACATACATTCTGTTCCCGAAAAGCTGTGTAACTAATTTAATGTAGGTTGTTTCTGCACAACCGGCACATGCAGGCGAGAACTGGAAGTACGGTTTAGCAAACTGGCTTTCTTTAACGGTTTTGTCACTAATAACGTCTTTCTTCAGATATTTTTCATCCATAGCAAAGCGATTGAAATTCTCCTGCTGCTGTGCTTCTTCTTCCATGGGAACCATGGTAAGGGCGCCCTTTTCTTTCATCGGACATACGCTTACACAGACACCGCAGCCAAGGCAATCGTACGGGGAAACCTGCATCCGGAAATGATACTGACTCAACTTAGCGCCTTTGGCTTTAGCCGTTACGAACGATTCAGGAGCCTGTGATACTTCCTCTTCATCCAGCAACACCGGACGGATGGCAGCATGGGGGCAAGACATGGCGCATGTATTACACTGAACACAAGCTTCAGCGTTCCAACGCGGCACATTGATGGCTACACCACGTTTACTATATTCCGTCGTTCCAAGCGGCCAAGTACCATCAAAGCAGTTGTGCTTCTTAAAGACCGAAACAGGAAGCGAATCGCCTTCCTGACGGTTCATCGGTTCTACAATGTCGCGAATAAAATCGGGAACCTGAGAGAAATCATGTTCAGGATCTTTTGCATCAGCCCATGCATCGGGGATGTCTACCTTAACAACGCCAACAATACCAGCATCGATAGCATTATTATTTTTATCTACGATTTCCTGACCACCCTTTTTGAAATAGCTGTCGTAGTTGCCTTGTTTCATAGCATTGACGGCAATATCTAAAGGTATAATCTTAGTCAGTTCAAAGAATGCTGCCTGTAAAATGGTGTTAACACGATTGCCAAGACCGATTTCACCGGCAATCTTCGTAGCATCGATCGTATAGAAGCGTGCATGTTTGTTATACAAATCACGTTTCATCTGAGCCGGAAGCTGTGCTTCTAACTCTTCCTTATTCCAAGGACAATTTAATAAATACACACCACCATCTTTTAAATCTGCGGTCGTATTGTATTTATGAACATACGTAGGTGCATGACAGCCTACAAAATCCGCGGAATCCACAAGATACGTAGCATGAATGGGATGATCACCAAATCTGAGGTGAGACTGCGTTAAGCCGCCTGTTTTCATGGAGTCATAAGAGAAATATGCCTGTGCATACTTATCAGCCTGCAGCCCGATAATCGTGATTGCGTTCTTATTGGCACCAACCGTACCATCACCGCCAAGTCCCCAGATCTTTGCAGACATCTGCGACGGATAAGAAATGTGAATCGGTTCATCCGGTAAAGAGGTAGCCGACACATCATCAATGATACCGATCGTAAAATTGTTCTTGGGACTGCTCTGCGAAAGATTTTTATATACAGCAGCAATCTGAGACGGGGTTGTATCTTTAGAGGCTAAGCCATAGCGACCGCCGACGACGGTGATATCGCCGCGTCCAGCCTGAATGAGTGCGCTCTGTACATCTAAATACAGCGGTTCCCCAATGCTGCCCGATTCCTTTGTACGATCTAAGACAGCTACTTTTTTACAGGTAGCAGGAATAGCTTCGACAAAGTGTTTGACGGAGAACGGACGATAGAGATGGACTTGTACCATGCCTACTTTTCGGCCATTAGCATTCAAATAATCCACTGTATCACGGACCGTTTCAGCACCAGAACACATGATAACAACGACTTCTTCAGCATCCGGAGCGCCATAGTAGTTAAAGAGTTTATAGTCACGGCCGGTCAGCGCATTGATTTTATCCATGTACTTTTGAACGGTATCAGGAATCGAAGCAATTTTTTCATTTGCGCCTTCCTTGCACTGGAAAAAGATATCCGGATTAACCGTAGTGCCTCGTTCATGAGGATGTTCCGGATTCAAGCCATTTTTACGAAATGCATTAAGTTGATCATAATCTACCATTTTTTTAAGTTCATCATAATCAAGCGCTTCGATACGCTGCATTTCATGGGATGTTCTGAATCCATCAAAAACATGCATAAAGGCATATCGGCCGCCAATAGCGGACAAATGAGCGACTGCCCCCAAATCCATCGATTCCTGCGGCGAGGAAGACATGATCATGCCAAATCCGGTAGACCGACAGGCCATCGCATCCGAGTGATCACCGAAAATAGACAGGGCATGCGCACTAACGGTACGAGCTGCAATATGGAATACCCCCGGAAGAAACTCCCCGGCAATTTTAAACATAGGCGGAATCATCAGCAGCAAACCTTGAGAAGCAGTATAGGTAGTGGTAAGTGCACCAGCCTGCAGCGAACCGTGACAGGTTCCCGCAGCCCCTGCTTCAGACTGCATCTGAATAACGTCTACCGTATTTCCAAAAATATTTTTTTTGCCTTTAGCCGACCATTCATCTACTTTTTCTGCCATAACAGACGACGGCGTAATCGGGAAAATCGCAGCTACTTCCGTAAAAGCATATGAAGCATATGCAGCGGCCGTATTCCCATCCATAACTACATAATTCTTTTTCACAATACGTTCACCTCTCCAAAAATAATAAAAGCTATAAATAAAACAATCATATATCGGACACCAGACGTAGTTATATGCCGCGCCCTTACCCACTCGCCAATATTTCATAAACGCGTCTTTAGGTTCGTATATGTGTTGCTGTTCTTATATTCGTTATTTTATCATTTTACACTCAAAAATTCAATACCTGCCCCATAGTAAATCTCAAAAAAAAGCACTTTGGTCGATGCAACTTATTCATAAATTAGTCGAATCAATTCGCTAGACTATATAGAAGTAAATGCTATATAATTATAGATGTATATAGTTATGTAATGCCCACTCTATTAATAATCCTACCCAGCTAAGCAACAAAAAATTACCTGTTAAATTAGATATCATGATGAAAGAAGTGACTCCTCATGGCGCATACACAACATAAACCAACCTTACGCGTATTAGATATTCTGCAAAGCCTAGCTTCGACCGAGGATGAAGGATTAACGTTAACCGAAATCGCTACGCAAATACAAGTTCCCAAAAGCACTATAGTCCCCATTATCCATACACTCCGAGACCATAAATTTATTGAGCAAAAAAACGATGGGCGGTATATATTAGGAATAAATATGTTTTTAATCGGTTCCGCATCTCAAAAAAATATTACAGTCCTAAATATCTTTAAAGCTGAAATGAAAAAAATAGTCGCACAAACAGTCGAAGTTTGCCAGCTTGGAGTATTAGTGGATGGAGACGTGTTGTATTTGGCAAAAGAAGACTCACCTGAACCAATCAGGCTGGTCTCATTTGTAGGGAAACGTCTCCCTGCATATTGCACAGCAATCGGAAAAGCCTTGCTAAGTGACTATACGTACAAAGAACTATCAGAATTGTACCCGGACCCGTTACGGCCATTGACAGAAAAAACCTGTACCGATCTCAAAAAATTGTACGAAGAATATACGCAGTCTAAACAAGACGGTTATTTTAAAGAAGAAGGAGAATGCTCCCTTGATTTAAATTGCTTTGCACTCCCAATCCGGTATAATAATAAAAACATTGCCGCAATCAGTGTCAGCATACCATCATTTCGACTGACAGAAGAAAAAAAAGAGTCAACCATTCATGCACTATTACTTGCACAAAAAGATTTGGAACATAATCTGAGCACGCTGGGAATATCAGATAATCATTTATTAGAAAATTCATTCATCACAACATTATAACGAGCCATAATAAAAAGAATTTCTTATTATGGTTTTTATGCGATTATAAATTTCCGTTTCAGGCTTGAGACAAGACGATCCGGCGGGCCTTCTCGCTTTGACAGCTAAGTTCCTCAATGACGCATAGTAATTTAAAACGCCCTTTAAAGTTAGACCTGACCATCTAACTTTAAAAGGCGTTTTTTTAGTCTCTGTTTCAAAATTATAAAAGCATTCCAAATCGTCCGTATCGAAGAATATTTCGCTCACATCGCTTTCTTTGAGTACAGAATTCACTCTTTCCGTCTAATAGCTCGGTTCCATATTTAGGCCCGGTCAGTAAAGCCTTGTTTCCGTTCCCGATTATCTTTGATGGAAAGAATATAGCGTTCACACACTCCCTTCATATATATGCCAAAGCATTATAACTTTCCCATCATGTAAACACTGCTCCAATTAAAAATCCGGAAGCGTGAAGTTATATGCCATACTGACAAGAGCCTTTTTGTATAAAGGATGGGCGTACAGCGAATAGTTTAGCGCTTTGCATGAGCTGCCGGCTCAACAATATTCGTTCAAAAAAGCCGTGAGATAACTCTCACGGCTTTTACCGATTCGACATAACGCACTTGTGGGATTTCATACGTTGTCAATTATTCTATTTTTAGCTTATTTTGACTTAAAATAGTCGGCGCACTCTTTAAATCGAGTGTATAGTTCTCCTACATCGCTAGAGAAAGATACGTACTGTACCCCTCTATTTCGCCATTCAACAGCTTTCCGGACATCATCCACAAAAAAGCCGATAGCTACACCAACTTTTTCCGCTTCTTTCATAATCTGTTCCATCTGTTCAATAACTTTCGGATGATCTACTTGACCGGGAATCCCCAAAGAAGCAGACAGATCATAAGGCCCGACAAACAACACATCAATCCCTTTTACGGTAAGGATATCCGACAAAGCAGCTACGCCATCCTGACCTTCTACCTGTAAAATGACAGCCGTTTCTTCATTTGCTTTGCCAAAAAATTGATTTTTATCGATACTGCCGTATTTACCGGCTCTTACAAATCGATTGCATCCACGACTGCCCATCGGTGCAAACTTAGCAGCTTGTACGGCACGTTCTGCATCAGCCTTAGACCCGATATTCGGAACTTGTACACCATCGGCACCTAAATCTAAAGCTTTATCAATAAGCTCCGGATTTCCCTCGTATACGCGAACGATAGCAGGAATGTCGGCTACCTTTGCAGCCCTGATTAAATCACCGACAGATTCTAATGGAATTTCACCATGTTCATTATCAAGAATCACAAAATCAAAACCGGCAAGGCCTGCAATTTCTACGACAGCAGGATAGTTCATATTCAAAAAGGGGCCAAACATTTTTTCCCCCTTTTTTAATTTTTCCTTAAATAAGCTCATAATAGATCACTCTTTCAGTTCAACGTCAGAAACATAATCTTTTTATTCTGCAATATCAATAATTTTTGAAGGATTCATAATATTATTGGGATCCCAAGCTTTTTTCAGCAATTTCATTAATTTCAATTCGCCCTCAGGGGTAAACTTATTAAAGGCATCTTTCTTTTTGTACCCAATCCCATGTTCCCCCGACATCTTGCCGCCAAGGCTGTATACCAGCGAAAAGATATCATCGTCATAGGCATGAAGGGTTTCAAACCATTCTTGAGGCCCTTGGTTTTGGGTGTTCAAAATATTAACATGAATATTACCGTCTCCAATATGGGCTACAATACCACCGTCAATATGGTGCTTTTCCATAATTTCCGGTAATTTACTCGTAACATGAATAATCTGATCTAAAGGAACAACGTAATCCGAGCTGGCCCAAGTTAAGCAAAGCTCACGACAAGCATCTGCAAACATTTTTCGAGCTTCCCAGATTCTATCATCAGCCATCAAGACGTCTACAGCGCCGCAGTTATCGCACAAGTCACTTAACTGTTCCATCTTTTTGTCCAATTCATCGGGGTCATAGGTTTCGACGGTGATGATATCGTATACACCGCCGGATTTAGCATGCGGCAAATCACATTTGATGAAATCACCGCTAATATTGATAGCCCGATTATCCATATATTCAATACTGGTCGGCTCAATACCTGCCTTTAGAACTTTTCGGGGCAGGGATAAGGCTTTTGCCGGATCATCAAAAATCGCTACAACATCAAACGAATACGGAGGCAGCACCTTTAATTTCAAGGTAGCTTCTGTAATAATACCCAAGGTTCCTTCAGAACCGCTGATCAATTGTTCCAAACAATACCCGGTACTGCACTTTTCTAAACGTGCCCCAACCTTTACGATATCGCCCAAGGGCGTAACGACAGTAAGACTATAAATCTGATGACGTGTCGTCCCATACTTAACGGCTTTATTCCCGCCGGCATTCGTTGCCAAATTTCCGCCAATTTGGCAGCTTTCAGCGCTGCAGGGATCTCCTGCATACAGAAGGCCTTTCGCTTTGGCTGCATTCTGTAGGTCTACTGTACGGACACCGGGCTGGACAATACAATATAAATCATCGGCGTTCATCTCAATGATCTGATTCATTCGTTCCAATTCCACTACAATCCCATGGTGAACCGGAATGGCTCCACAAGACAAACCCGTACCTGCTGACCGTGGCGTAATAGGGATTAAGTGCGTATTGGCTAATTTCACAATAGCAGCTACTTCTTCAGTGGTTGCCGGAAAGACGACGGCTTCCGGATAACTGAAATAAATGGGATTTCCCTCTTCATCCGTTTTATAGATCTCTAATTTTTCTTTATCGGCCGTTACATATTTGTCGCCAACAATATCTCTCAATTCTTGTAAAATAGGTTCAGTAATTGGATTGTATTTCATAACGATACACACTCCCAACATTTCTTAAGAAGATCATTTGGCTTCGCCTTCACGATGGAATGCCGCAAAAAGGATCAACGATAAGATGCAGCCTACCAAGACGATAGCACCCATGAAATATAAACCGCTGGTAAAGCTTCCTGTGTAGTCCTTCAACCAGCCAATCGTAATCGGAGCAATAAAACCGCCCAAGTTACCGACAGCATTGATAAAGGCGATACCCGTTGCAGCTGCGCCACCAACCAAAAAGCTCGTAGGAATCGTCCAAAAGACGGGCATACAACCATAGAAACCGATGGCACTAATAGAAATAAGTGCAATCGTAACAGCCAAACTGCCTTGTAAGATACCGCACAGAACCAGGCAGCCGCCGGCAAGAACCATGGCACCAATCATATGCCACTTACGTTCTAAGTGTTTGTCTGAACTCCAGCCGATGGCCAACATGCCAATGGCAGCGACAACAAAAGGTACGGCACTGATAAAGCCGATTGCAGTCGTAGAAAGATCTGAACTATACGATTTAACAATTTGCGGAAGCCACATATTTACGCCGTAGACACCGATGACCTGCGAAACATAAATAATACCCAAGATCCAGACTTTGATATTCAGCATTGCTTTCCACATCGAAACCTTTTCTTTCGCTTCGATTTGCTGGGCTTCACGCTCTAATTCACCATTTAAAAAGTCTTTTTCTTCTGTTGTCAGCCAGTTGGCCTTCATTGGATTATCCGTCAAGTAATAGAAGGCAATAAAGCCAACGATAATGGTCGGAATCCCTTCGAGGATAAACATCCACTGCCAACCGGCAACATTCATCATCCCGTCAAAAGTTAAAAGCCATCCAGACACAGCAGACCCAATCATCAAGGCCAGCGGCTGAGCAAACATGAATCGAGACGTGATCGAAGCTCGATATTCAGAAGGGAACCATTTTGTTAAATAAAAAATAACCCCGGGGAAGAAACCAGCTTCTACAGCCCCCAGTAAAAACCGGACAACCAAGAATTCTGTAACATTAGTGATAAAAGCCATCCCTACAACGATACAGCCCCATACAGATAAGAGTAAGCCTAACCAAGTTCTCGCTCCATATTTCTGCAGCCCCATATTACTGGGGACACCAAAAAGGAAATAACCGATAAAGAGAATCCCTGCACCATAACCAAAAGTCGTCGCAGTCAAGCCCAAATCTCGGTTCATTTGTAATGCGGCAAAGCCTAAGTTAACACGGTCAATATAGTTTAATAAATAAGCTAAAATTAAGAATGGAATTAACCGTATTGTTACTTTTCTAAATACACTTGCCTTAAATTCTTCCATGACGTATCCTCCTTATAAAACGAACAATGTAGCCACTTAACCGATCTTATAATTTATCATAATTCATGACAGCACCTTTCGATCCCGAGGATGCCAGCTTGCAATATAAGCCTAAATAGCCCTTTGTAAATTTAGGTGCAGGCCGCTGCCACTGGTTCAGTCTGTTCGTAATTTCTTCTTCACTTACATGCAAAGTCAAGCTTCTATTATCTACATCAATTTCAATAAGATCTCCATCTTTTACAATGGCAATCGGTCCTCCTTCAGCAGCTTCCGGTGAAATATGACCAACGAAGCAGCCATTATTCGTACCGCTAAAACGACCATCCGTAATTAAAGCTGTCGTTTTGGCTAAGCCTCGACCATAGAGGTACTTCATGGCCTTAAACATTTCCCGCATTCCCGGTCCGCCTTTAGGACCTTCATAACGAATAACGACGACATGGCCGTCATGAACCTGTCCTTCCAAAATAGCTTTTTCTGCAGCCTCTTCCGAGTCAAAGCAAATGGCAGTTCCTTTAAAATGCCGCAAAGATTTATCGAACGCACCCGGTTTTGTAATGCCCGTATCCGGAGCTAAATTGCCTCTCAATACGGCAACCCCACCTTCATATCCAAACGGAGATTTCAGGGGTCGGATAACCCGTTCATCGAAGGGGTATGGATACCGATGAGTTTTGATATTGTCCATAACGGTCTGCCCCGTAACAGTCATCACATCCGTATCAATGAAAGACTGCATTTCATCTAATAATTTACTGACCCCGCCAGCCCGATAAAAATCAATCATATTATATTCCGAAGCAGGATTAATTTTAGCTAATTGCGGTGTCTTTCTAGACAATTCATCGAATTCCTTGAGTACATCGATATCGAGTTCGGCTTCATTGGCAATGGCCGTTAAATGCATGACTGCATTGGTACTTCCGCTCATCGCTAAACAAATCTTAATCGCATTCCGGATGCTGCCGTCAGTAATAATCTGCCGTGCCGTAATATGTTTCTCAACCAGTTCCATAATTTTTATGCCGGTATGTTCAGCAACAGCCAATCTGGCTGCCGAATATGCAGGAATAATGCCGCCATCGGGAACAGTCATCCCCAAAGCTTCAGATAAGGAACACATTGTATTGGCAGTACCTAAATAAGAACAGGAACCGCAAGTCGGGCAAGATAAATCTTCCAACGAAGTATACTCTTCTTCTGTAATTTTTTTGGCGCTTAACATCCCCAAAGCTTCGGCACTCGATGTCTGGTCTGATTTCCGTCCATCAAATACGATCCCGCCTTCCATAGGACCTCCTGGAAGCAAAATACAGGGAATATCCAAGCGAGCCGCTGCCATCAGCATCCCCGGGACAATTTTGTCGCATGAACCGAGCAGTACTAACCCATCAAACAAATTAATTTGCGCCATAGATTCAACGGAATTAGCGATGAGTTCACGAGACGGCAAAATATAATGCATGCCGTCATGCCCTTGAGCAAAACCGTCGCACCCGCCGATAACACCAAACTCTACCGGAGTTCCGCCTGCACGATAAATACCATCCTTTACTCGTTGAGCTACTTGTCGAAGATTAAAATGACCGGGGACACATTCACTCCAAGCATTCGCAATCCCAATAACGGGTCGCTTTAAGTCATCCGTAGAAAACCCCATCGACTTGTATGTTGCGCGATAATACTGATTATTCAAACCTTCTAAAATCTGTTTACTTCTTTCCATGCTATTTTCCTTCTTTCTTAAATACGTTTTTTATCGTATATCCGAATTATGTACTTAATATACTATATATTCGATATATATGTCAATATAAAAACCTATATATGCTTTATGCGCAAGGATTTAGTTATTTTATGAACTTATTGCATTTTTTCATATTTTTTTATTTGAATAAAATAGATAAACAAAGAAGGCCGTTCTTAAAATCAAGAACAGCCTTCTCCGTATAAGCAGTTTTAATGAGTCATACCTACTTGACCAACTTTTTTATTCAGGTTAATAATAAGCGGGAAAACGCTTACCCCTAAAGCAAATGCTAAAAATAATATAATAGCCCAGTAATAATTTCCCGTAGCCATTACAATAACTCCCACTAAAATAGGAACAATAGCACCGCCAACATTCCCTAAGGTATTCATCGCACCAGCTACAATACCAACATCATCTCGCTGCGATATGGTAGCCGGCATACTCCAAAAAGTACAGCCAATCCAACGTTCACAAAACATCGCAAATGCTAAGAAGCCAATTGCTTCATTAATGGATTCGGCATTACTTACAAAATACATAGCAATAGCCATGAGGAGTCCCAAAATACCTAAGGTCCATTTAGTAACTTTGTTTGGATCAAACCCTTTGGTCTTTAAATAATCGATTAAAAACCCGCCAAATAACTCTCCAATAACGCCAACGCCGAAGATGATAAAAATCGACATCCCTATCTTTAAAATATTAACGTTAAACACATGAGAGAGATACATAGGTCCCCAAGTCATCAGTCCATACCAAAAACAGTCATAGCAGACGAAGCCTAAAGTCATGCCCCAGAAGGTCTTACTCTTTAAGTATCGGCTTAACCCGAGCGATCCTCTGCTTTGATTATCGGACTCTTCTCCATATTCTTTTCTCAAAGCATTTTGAATGTACTCTCGTTCTGCGTCATTAATTCGCCCACTAGACTCAGGCGTAGCATGCACAAAAGGATAGCATAAAAGGACGATTAACGCAGTCAGAATACCGGCGCCAACCAGAGCGCCCCGCCAACCGCCAAACCAAGACAAAAAGGCCACAATTAAAGGCCCTCCAATGGCGGTCCCTAAGGGAGATCCCGCATCCACAATGGCTGCGCCGCGGGTTCGTTCATTTTTAGTAAGCCAAATGGACTGCAGTTTAGTACTGGCGGGATAGATGGGGGCTTCAGAGGCCCCCAACAAGGCTCGAATAGCCATAAAGGCAGTACTGCTGTGAAGAAAACCGGTAATGACTTGAAAAAGCCCCCATAATAAACCGGAACCAAGAATTGTCTTTCCCGGCCCGAATCGATCGGCCACCCAGCCTGAAGGGATTTGCATGACAGTATATCCCCAAAAGAAAGCGCTCAATATTACCCCCACCAACTCCGGACCAAAATGAAGTTCTTCCTCAATGGCAGGCATACAGATAGAAATAACCGCTCTGTCAATATAGTTAACAGTACACAGAGCAAATAAGGATGAAAATACCATCCATCTGACTCTTGTCGGTGCGTTAAGTGTCTTCACATAAGTCACCTCGATTTTTTAATCCTATTTCGATGATAAGTATTTTTTACCGGCCTCTAACACTTCTATGATCTTATCCACATCATAGACAGCGCCATTCCAGGCACCTCCGCTTACATCCTGAAGCGCCGCCCACAATCGAGTATCTGCGGGAAGATCTTCATCCGGACGTACGCCGGAATTCGTCGCTCTTTTAGCTAATACTTCCGCACCTTCTTCATATGACAAGGGATGATCTTCTGTCCCAATGAAATTCAGACTGCCTTCCAGCTTAACGGTATCTACAATAATCTCTACAATATCACCGTCCTGCAATTTGCCAATAGGACCGCCTGCTAAAGCTTCCGGACCGACATGTCCAAAACAAGCACCGGTAGATACCCCGGAGAACCTTGCATCGGTAATAAGCGAAACGTGTTTACCAAAAGGAAGATTTTTTAACGCTGACGTTAACTGGTACGTTTCTTCCATACCGGTACCCAAAGGACCTCCGCCAATTACGACCATGATGTCCCCTGCCTGGATTCTGCCTTTTTCCTTTAAAGCTGCAATCGCTGCTTTTTCGGATGTAAACACCTTGACCTTTGCGGTATGTCTAAAGACATGATCCGGAGAAATAACGCTGGGATCGATGGCAGTCGATTTAACAACCGCCCCTTCCGGAGCAATATTTCCTACAGGGAAAGTAACGGTAGAACCAATTCCCTTAGCTTTTGCCCGGTCCGGAGAAAATATTACTTCATCCGGATCTAAATTATCTATTTCTTGGAGCTGTTTTCTGCAAGAGGCTCTCCGTTCAGAATCTTTCCACCAATCAAGATTTTCACCTAACGTACTGCCGGTAACCGTCATAACGTCTTCATGCAATAACCCAAGCTCGCGCAAATGCAGCATGACCTCAGGAACCCCACCGGCCAAGAAAGCATCTACCGTAGGATAATTTACAGGCCCCATGGGTAAAACACTGACTAAACGAGGAACTTCCTTGTTTATACGGGCCCAATCATCAACGGTCGGTCGTCTGCAACCGGCAGCAAATGCAATAGCAGGAAGATGGAGGAGTAAATTCGTAGAACCGCCAAAAGCAGCATGAATGACCATAGCATTTTCAATCGACTTATCGGTTAAAACGTCCTTGGTTGTAATATTCATTTTTTCCATGGCCATGACCGCTTTGGCAGACTTTCTGGCAAGATCCTTCCAGATCACTTCTCCGGACGGAGATAAAGCGGAATGAGTCAATGCCAAGCCAAGACCTTCTGCAATGACCTGAGACGTTCCGGCTGTGCCTAAGAATTGACACCCGCCGCCGGAACTTGCACAAGAACTGCAGCCAACCCGGACAGCATCCTCAAAGGAAAGTTCTCCATTCGCATATCTGACGCCAATGGTTTGAACAGTACCCAAATCCTCCCCTTGTCGAGGCATCAAAGTCGCCCCGCCGGGAATTAAAATGGTAGGAATATCATGCATACTGGCCAAAGCCATCATCATCGCCGGCAGCCCCTTATCACAAGAAGCCACGCCAATAACGGCTTTTCTGGTAGGAATAGAGCGAATAATCCGCTTCATAACAACAGCCGCATCATTTCTATACGGCAGCGAGTCAAACATACCGGTCGTCCCTTGAGAACGACCGTCGCAAGGATCGGTAACGAAAGCAGCATGAGGAACTAATCCCATATTTTTAAGCTCATCAGCAGCTTCACTCATCTGAATATCTAATTCAAAATGCCCCTGGTGTAAACCGACGGCAATCGTCTTGCCATCAGCGGTATGTATCCCGCCATGAGTACCTAAAATCAAAACATCACCATTCGCTAAGGTTTCCGGCGTCCAGCCCATCCCTGCGTTGATCGTCATGCCAAAAATATTGCCGCTGGGCAATGACTTTAACATATCTTCAGTGAGGGGCAGCTTTCCTACCGGCCCTTCAGCATGCGTTTTTATATCATATATATTTTTAGGTTCATTTGTATATAAATCTAAAACAGACATCATATTCACCCTTTCCTACTCTGTAAAAAATAAAATGTTACTATCTTGCATTAGGCAGATCCCAATGCAAGATAGTAAACGACAGTTCATAATTACTGGAATTAACTATTCTTTCCCTTCAGTTTTCTTAGGCAATGTAAGTGTAATCACGCACCCGCATAACAACATGATCGCTAAAAAGTAAACCCCTGCGAAAACAGTCATAAATTGTGTTGTAAGCCAGCCAACGATAAAGGGACCGACAAACCCGCCTAAATTGCCTAAGGCATTGATAATCCCCAGGCTTCCGCCGGCAACCTTAGCAGGGAACAGCATAGTCGGAATCGTCCAAAAGATACCTGATGCACACTGTAAAAACAAGCCGCAGCCTACAAGGAAGGCAAAGGACACCCAAGTATACTCTTGTAAAAATGCAGACGCTAAGAAGCAAGCAGCAAACCCTAACAACGGTAAGGCTACATATTTTTTACGGTTCCCGCTCTTATCAGACAAATGGCCAAAAATATACAGACCTGCAATACATGCAAAATAAGGAAGTGTTGAAAGGAACCCAATACCGGTCATTCCGGAAGAGGTCAAATTACGGAGAATCGTAGGCAGCCACATAGCAAAACCATAAATACCAGTTTGATAGCAGAAATAAATAAGAATTAACTTCCACATATTAAGACTGCCCAATATGGTTTTCAAAGAAGCCTTACTGCCTGTTTCCTGATTTAATTCAGCTTGTTCTTTGGACAATTTTTCTTCTAAGTATTCCCGTTCTTCTTTAGAGATCCATTTAGCATCTGCAGGATGTTCGCTGATCATGGGCCACCATACGAAGATCAAGAGGAAGGAAACAAGACCTTCTACAATGAATACGTAACGCCAACCATACTCTGTAACCAAATAACCGGAAATCGGCCCGGTAATAATAGAGGCGATGGCAATATTCATAATGAAGTAAGAATTTGCTCTGCCACGTTCGTCTGCCGGGAACCAATGGCTAATGACAACCAGAATGGCCGGCCAAACCCCGCCTTCAGCAACGCCAATTAAGAAACGTAGAATCAGCAAATGAGCCGCCGTATCGACAAACCCCAGGAGTACGCACATTAAGCTCCAAGCTAATATCGAAACTGCGATAAACTTCTTAGCATGTCCGGCTTGTGCTAAGGCGCCCCCGGGGACCTGTAAAATCATATAACCAATAAAGAAAATCCCTGCAGCCAAACCGGAAAGAGTAGCTGTCATTTGTAAAGCTTCATTCATCCCCCCGGCCATAGCAAAGCCGATATTCGTCCGATCCATAAATCCAAAGATATACACTAAAATTGTCGGCGGAATAATACGCACCCAGCGTTTTTGTGGTATTTTATTCAGAACTTCAGTCATACGATCACCTTCCATCGATTAAAATAAATTGTCGTTATCATCAAAAGGCATAGGAGCCAATTCTCCAATGATTTCCAGATTTTCATTTGCTTTGACTTCCGGGAGCAGTGCTTCCGATACTTCAATTTCTTGAATTTCCATTGTATTTTTTATCCGAATGATCCGGGGAGCCTGCTTATCCGCCCCGACACAAGTTTTAACAGCAACCTGGATGGCTAATTTATCATTAGCTACACAAAGTGGTTGTTTTACCATTTCCACCAGAGTCGATGTGATCGCATTCGGATATGCCATTTCATCAATAACCTTATCCACGCAGCGCTTCGTAGTGATGTCGGCTAACCCCAAGCCATTGCCGTTGCCGTGCGTTTCTTCCGTTAAATCCAAAACAATAACTCGATCAGCATGGAAATTCCCCATCTTCGGGTCCGATCCGTCTGCTCCGCGAGGGACACCTGTTTCTTTCGGGAGTGTCCCGGAAACATTCGGGTCCATCCCATCACCGCTAATGTTTTTGCCAATTTGATCGACGATCAAAACATCTGCATTGTCAATTAAAATATGGCCCATTACTTTTTTAGCTTCTTTCAACAATTCCGGTTCTTGCTGAATAATTTCTTCCGGTGTAAGCGCTGCAAGCTTATAGGTCTGATCATACGCATTTTCAATAGTACCCACACCGCAAATAACGGGTGCATTTTTCAAGATGGCCTTACCATATCGCTGAATATTCGCGGCCATGTTCTTAAAGCCCTGTGCATGAACACCTTCTGCACCGTGCTGTTTCCCCATACCGATAACAGCCATTTTCATAAGACCGCTTTCATAGGGGCCTACAAACTGCGTATGAGCTTTAATGCGCCCGACTAAAATGATGCCGTCTGCTTCCGAAGCATATTTGTCAATAAATACAGGACGCCCATCGTCGGTAGTCGCAATTTGTTTCGTTTCCATAGAAGCTTTGATAGGACATCCCATCGCTTCTTCCGTTACCCCATAGCCGTTTACGATTTGAAGCTGACCTTCTGCCGTTGCTCCGCCATGGCTCCCCATTGCCGGAAAGACAAAGGGATTGGCCCCTAATGATTTCACATAATCGACGACCGCTTTAATAATAATATTGATATTGGCAACGCCCCGACTGCCACAGGTAATGGCAATAGACATGCCGGGCTTAATCTGCGAGGAAATCGCATCACGTTTTAAGCAATCCTGAACAACTGCGGGGATATCTTGAGGCGAAATATTATCCTCTACGAAATGCTGTCTGACTTTAATCATTTTCGGGACAGAAACATCTTGGCAAATCTTTTTAACTACATCTTCATTCATAAATCCATCATTCCTTTCTCCTTATAAATCCATCTGACCCTATAGGTTTTATAAAATAACTTATTCAATCATACTTAAAATATCTTTAACTTTTTCCACCTGATTCGGTGTGACTGCCGCAAATTCAATACAATGAGCATCGAGCGGCAAACCACGCAGTATCATGGCATGTTTCATAGCGGGGAGAAAGGGTTGTTCAACGGCATAAAAAGCCATTAATGCATTGATCTTTTTCTGGAAAACTTCAATCATTTCCAAATCCTTATCATTGATTGCTTTTACCCATGCTGCACACACTTCCGGCGCAATGTTAGACAACCCGCCGATACAGCCATTACCGCCGCTCAGCATTGTATGAACTAAGTTTTCATCAAAACCGGAATACACAATAAAATCGGGGAACTCTTCTTTTACCGCTTCAATAATGCTTCTTGTATGGCTAAAATTATCGACAGTCTCCTTATAGCCGGTGATATTTTTATATTTTTTCAGCAAGGAAAGCGTAACCGCCGGAGTCATATCATAGCCCGAACCACCCGGATAGTTATAAATAAAGATAGGTCCGTTTATCTGAGGAGCAATCTGGTCATAATAAGCTTCAATTTGCCGTTCGCCCATCGAGAAATAATATGGGCCAATGATCATAACCGCATCTGCACCACGGTTCAAAGCATAGTTTGAGAGCTCAATCGTTTCTTTCGCACTCATGCATCCGGTGCCAATGTAACACTTAACGCGTTTATTGATATGCGAAACAGCCACATCAATCAGCAATTTTTTTTGTTCCATCGTCATGGCAAAAAATTCTCCTGTACTTCCCATGACAACAATTCCATCAACCCCACGGTCAATTAAATAGTCATATACTGCCTTATTAGCATTTTCATCAATATTTCCATTTTTATCAAAAGCCGTAATGACAGGCGTTAAGTATTCCGCTTTTTTCACGAATATCGTCTCCCTTCTGTTACCCCTTAAACGTAGTTACAAACACGAGCAATCGCGATTTCCATATAACCTAATTCTTCCGATTTAGTTTTCTTGCCGTTAGCAACCTCAATCGTTTTGTGAAGTAATTCTTCGCCTAATTCTTCAATCGTTTTTTCACCATAGATGACCGGACTTGCATTAAAATCCATATTATCTTCCATATTAGCATAGGTAATTTTATTTCCTGTGAGTTTAAAAACAGGAACAATCGGATTTCCCATGACATTGCCTCTGCCGGTCGTAAATACAACAACTTGACAGCCGCCCGCTACCATTCCGGCAACGGAGGAAAAGTCATTGCCCGGGGTGTCCATAATAACCAACCCATGATCATCGATTTGCTTTGCATAATCGTATACAGCATTGATCACGCGATGACCGCCCTTATGAATGCAGCCTAAAGACTTTTCTTCCAAGGTCGTAAGGCCACCTTCTTTATTTCCCGGAGACGGGTTCCCTTCACGAACTTCTTCCCCAACCAGTTGCAAAGATTTTTCATATCGATGAACTATATCAAAAATACGCTGTTTTACTTCTTCATTTTTAGCACGTCTGGCTAAAATATGTTCAGCACCGATGAATTCAGTCGTTTCACTCAAAATAGATGTTGCGCCCAGATCTACCAGTCGATCACTAAGATCGCCAACTACCGGATTCGAAGCTAACCCGGAAGTCGGGTCAGACCCGCCACAGTTTGTACCTACGATAAGATGTGAAATATCAACTTTTTCTCGCTGCACCAGGCTTGCTTCCCGGACCATATCTTCTGCAAACTTAACGGCTTTTTCAATAGCTTTAATAGTTCCGCCCGATTCTTGGATAATAACCTGCTTAATCGGTTTATTCGTTCGTTCCTGAATAGCTTTTACCACTAAATCCATCTGACAGTTTTCGCATCCCAGTGATACAACAACCGTCCCATAGATATTGGGGTTTGCCGCAAATCCTGCCATAACATCCATCGTAAGCTGCTGGTCAGACGGTACCTGAGAACACCCGTTTTGATTATTAAAAGTAACGGTGCCTTCTACTTTTTGTGAAATAATTCTCGTAGTATCCGATGCACATACACTGGCCGGCAAAATTAATACATTATTACGAACACCTACTCGTCCGTCCGGACGTTTATATCCTAAAAATTCCATTTTTATACCTCCCGATGTTCTAAATCTTCTCTAGCACTTTTAACATTATGGACATGTACATGCGACCCTTGTTGAATCGTATACGCAGCAAGCCCAATGTGTTCACCGTATTTGACAATCGGTTGATTTTCCTCAATATTTTTAACTGCAAATTTATGATAAATTTTAATATCATCCACAGCACTTACTTCAACGACATTTTTATTACTATCAAGATATACAATCTTACTGCCTTTTTTTACCGGTTCAATAACAACTCCAACGTTGTCTTTTGCATCGATAATCATTCCATTTACCATAGCACTACCCCTTTTCGTGTTTATTTACGTATTAATACTTATATACATATTATCCGGCTTTTACGTGATAAAGTCAATAGAATTGCACCAGCATGCCCCATTCATATAACTTTTCATTAACAATGATATTCAGTCATGTCATTTTATCGTCGATATGAAAATATTCAAAAAAATTAATTTATTTTTTTAGGAACGGGATTCACGCCCGTTAACACACCTGTCTTGATA
>OKVI01000084.1_pt1 | contig 114816 bp, 98 predicted proteins | sample 1607001 | NCBI WGS metagenome assembly OKVI01 (sample SAMN03281018, study PRJEB24777) | human gut metagenome | isolation source: fecal sample PR128 from 1 month old male Malay infant, vaginal delivered...
CTGCCACCGGAAACCGGTGGCAGAAACAAAACCTATTTATGTTTTTTTCGAGTGTCTACTTGACGGGTAGCAGTTCAGACGGTCGTGACAGGGATTTTTTGATGCCGAAGGGCGAATCAGGATTCGGGTCGGAAGAATTCGATGATCTTATGGATGGCCAGGGCCATGTGATTGGGGTTCTGGAAGGGGTGATTGGCATCTTCGACGGGATAGAATTCGATGACGTTGTTTTCGGCAAATTGTCTGGATAAGGCGATGGGGATCATTTCATCCTTCGTGCCGTGAATGATGAGGATGTCGTCGGCGACGTCGAAGTATTCGTGGTCATTGACGTCAAAACTCTTTAGATCGTCCATGAAGGTCTGGTCGATTTTCATTTTCCGTTCGAAGCCGACCTGGATTTCCTTGCCTTTCTTGAGTTTGGCATAGCCTTCTTCGGCGATGTGGTTGCTCATGCTGTCATACATGTTGACGCCGGGGCTGCGCAGGGCGATCTTTTGGAAGGGATTTCCGACTTCGAGGATGTAGCGCAGGGTGATATAGGCGCCGAAGCTGGTGGAATAATTATAAAGGGCTTTGGCTCCTAACGTGTCTTTGGCGTAGTCTGTGACCAACGTCAGATAGGTCATGCATTCGGGAATGGCCAGCTTTTTACGAGCATCTTCGCCGTGGCAGGGCCAGTCGAAGGCGATGACGGCGAAATCTTTGTACTTTGAAGTCAGCTGTTCGGCAAAGTGGGCTGTGCCGGCCGTGTCTTTGCTGCTGCCGAAACCGTGGGTGACGATGGCTACGTGGTCGAAATGGCGCTCGTTTTTATGGCTGTCATGAACGAAGAACCGGCAGCGGACGCTGTAGCCTTCTTCGTTGATATCAAAATGTTTTTCCATAGGGATGCCTCTTTTATAGGGATTCGTCGGTAAGACGTTCGCTCTTAGTATACCATAAAAAAAGACTGCCGCGTAAGGGCAGTCCGGAGTGTTGCCTTGGTGTCAGCTGCGCAGGCCGTATTTGATGATGATCCGGCTTATTTCTAAGAGGACGATCATCGGCATGGCCAAGAGGCACTGGGATAAGATGTCCGTCGTCGGCGTGATGACCGCTGCAGCGATGAAGGACAGGAGAATGATGTACTTTCGCTTTTGGGCCAGCATGCTCGATGTGATGAGGCCGAGTTTTGCCAGGACGATGAGCACCAGGGGCAGGTTGAAGATGAGGCCGAAGGGCAGGACCAGCATGAAGACAAAATTCAGGTAACTTTCCATAGAGAGCAGGGGCTGGACGGAATCGGACGAAAAGTTGAGGAAAAACTGAAGTCCCCGAGGGAGGACGATGAACCACGAGAAGGCGATGCCCGACAGGAAGAGGGTCAGCGACGTCGGTACCAGGAAGAAGAGCAGCCGCTTTTCGTGGGCCGTAAAGGCGGGAACCAAAAAGGCCCAGAATTCGTAAAAAAGAACCGGCGCGGTGATGATGGCGCCGGCAGTTAACATGACTTTGAAATAGATGAAAAAGGCTTCGGCCGGTTTCATAAAATAGAGCTTTCCTGCCGGCGCTGACAGAAAGGCCATGATTTCATCGAGCCAAAAGTTGCTGAGAATCATGCCGACGGCCAGCATGGCGATGGAAATGATGAGGCGGCGGCGCAGTTCCGACAGATGCCCCGTAAGGGGCATGACGGCTTCTTTACTTTCCATGATTTTCAGTCGATGCCGGCGATACGGCTTCGGACACGGTTTCTTTGATGTCTTCTTTGGCAGCTGCCGGTTCGTGGACGGCTTCTTTGAATTCTTTCAGGCTCTTGCCCAGGGCATTGCCGATACTGGGCAGTTTACCCGGTCCGAAGATGACCAGACCGATGACTAAAATGAGGACTAATTCAGGAACACCTAAACCAAACATGAGAAAAACCTCCTTGCTTTTTTTATCAGTATAGGTAAAAAATGTGGGCTTTGGGTAAAGAAAGAATCGCTTTTTTGTAAAATTATCCCATCTTGTTTATTTTTTCTTTATCTTTTCTCAGCATATACATTTTTTATACAAAATTGACTTATACTGTCACTAGTTTTTACTTTAGGAGGGATTACCATGGAACAACATAATTTTTCACGACGGACATTTTTGAAGATGGCTGCAGGTACGGCGATTGGTGCGGCCTTATTCTCGATGCCTGACCTTTCTGCTGCCAAAGAGAGCGGAAGCCACCTTTCCAAACAAGACTTGACGCCCGTATCTTTTGGCCAGCTGCCGAAAGACGCCGAAGTCTGTGCCAAAGCATCCAAATTAGTTTCCCGTAATTATTCGTACATCTTGGAACAGGCTCGTCAACTGAAAGACGGCTGGCTGCGCGATACGGTCACGACCATGATCCAGCATCCGACGCCGATGTTCATGCAGCAGTACACGTCGGCCTCGGCCATCAGCATGCTCTATTCGAAGCTGTCGGCGGCTGGTCTCATCGACACCGGCAAGATCGACGTCCAGCACTTGCTGCCGCCTTTCACGGGCAAGGTACAGCCTTTCATGACGGCTCCCGGCAGCGGCTACGGCAGCCACCATCCCTATCCGGGAGGACTGGCTACCCACGTCAGCGCCAACGTTCATATTACGGAAAGCATCGTCAATACCTATGAAGAAGTGTTCTGCTACAGCGTCAATTCCGACATCGCGCTGGCCGGTCAGCTCCTTCACGATATCATGAAGCCCTTCGTCTTCCAGTGGCAGCCCGACGGCTCATCCTTAAAGGAATACACCATTGCCGGCCAGGGCGCCCATCACGTCTTGTCCATCGCTGAATCGATGTACCGCAGCCTGCCGGCCGAAGAAATCGTCGCTCAGGCCTGTGCCCACGGCGCTCCCAGCGATGCCAAAGGCGAAGCCGACGTCGTATCGTGGATCAAAGCCGCCGCCATCGTCGCTCAAAAAGACCCCATTGCCTACGGCGTCCTCAATAAGATGGGCGACGGTCTTCCGGCACCGCATCGTCAGGAAGGCTACATCGTCCACCTCGGCGACCACGACTGGGTCCTCAGCTCTCCGGCCGCTCAGAAAACATCACCCCTCTTAAAGAAAATTGCCGTTCAGCAATACGGCATGAGCGACAGCGACAGCAACGGCGCAGCCTTCAATTACTTTAAAAACTATGCGGAAGCACAGTTGTCCTGCATGTACCTCAACATGCTTCAGTCCCAGCCTAATGGGGAACAGCTCGTGGCGCAGGCTGTGGGCAATGTAATCCTGAAATAACAAGCGTCTTATGATGCATACTTTATAATTGACAGCGCCAGCTTTAAACTTTAAAATAGACGGAGGTAATGTCTACTCAGAAAGGAGTTATCCCGTTTATGTTCAAAAATGGAGCACAAGTTGGATTGTTATTATTCGGTATGTTCTTTGGTGCCGGGAACCTTATTTTCCCGCCGTCCTTAGGCTTTCAGGCCGGTCAGGCTTTTACGCCGGCCATCCTCGGTTTTCTCTTATCCGGCATCGGCATGCCCGTCGTCGCCGTCATCATGGGGACCTTTAATCCCGGAGGATTCCGAGCCGAAATGAATCGTAAGATTTCGCCCTTATTTTCGCTCATCATCTTGACCCTCATGTATTTGGCCATTGGACCGTTGATGGCCATTCCCAGAACGGCAGCGACGTCTTTTTCCATCGGCATCCTGCCCATTACCGGTGACGGCATGATACCTCTGGCTATCTTTACAGCCCTCTATTTTGCCTGCGGCTGGTGGCTGTCCATTACACCGTCGAAGCTCCTCGACCGCGTCGGCAAGGTCTTGACGCCAATCTTTGTGGTCATGATCATTCTGATCATCATCGTCGGCATGATTGCCTATACGACGCCGTCGGAAGCGGCTCCCATGGGGAAATTCGCCGCTTCGGCCTTCGGCAACGGCTTTATCGAAGGCTACAACACCGTCGATACCCTGGCTTCCTTTGCCTTCTGCATCATCGCCATCGGGGCCTTGAAGCGGATCGAATTCACGTCGAAAAAGGAACACATCGCCAGTGTCTGGATGGCAGGGGCCGCTGTGGCCGTCCTCATGGGCTGCTTATACCTGGGTCTGGCCTTATTGGGCAATCATTTTCCCATTCCCCAGTCGGTCTATTCCGACCCCAGTGTCAACCTCGGCGCTTACGTCCTGTCTCAGACGTCGTTCCAGATCTTCGGTACCGTCGGCATGGCCTTTTTGGCCGTCATGGTCACCTTGACCTGCTTTACGACGACGGTCGGCCTCATCGCCGCCGTTTCGACCTTCTTTGCCGAAGAATTTACGGTCCTGTCCTATAAGCAGTACGTCACCCTCATCTGCGTCGTCAGCTTCCTGTTAGCCAACTTGGGACTGAACCAGATCATTCAGGTCACCCTGCCGCTGCTGTTGTTCGTCTATCCCATTGCCATCGTCGTCGTCATGCTGACTATCCTCAATAAATTCGTCAGCCTGTCGAAACTCGGCATGCGCTGCACGGCGGCGGCTGCCGGCATGGTATCGGCCATCGACATCGCCTACCAGTTCTTTGGCGTCCAGGCGGCGGGCACGTTGATCCAGGGACTTCCCTTAGGGGACAGCGGCTTAGGCTGGCTGGTACCGGCTTTGGTCTGCATGGCCCTGTCGTTGGTCCTTCCCGGCAAGATTACCGGGGACAGTGCCTTAGCCAGTGAAGAGTAACTTAAATCCAAGCTTTCGAATAAAACCATGGCTTCCCACGAGGGATATTAGGCCTATGAGACGAAGTGTTCAAGCCCCTTGTCCATAGCGATTTGCATCCTTGGTGAAACTTGGGTTTTTACAACGTAATACAATCGATGTCAGGAAAGACTATCCGTTATGGTGACACCCGTTACCATGACGATAGTCTTTTTTGCCGTAATCAGGGAGGTCGTCTCTTCGTCGGGGGAGGCGAAGTCAGAAACGCGGAAAATTGAGGATTAATCCCATTTTCAAGACCTTTAAGGTCATTGACAGGAGGGCTTCGGATGGGTAAAATGAAAGGAAAAATATAGGAAATGAAAGGGGTTTTACTATGGACAGTACGATGAACAGTGCCATTCTTGGCATTTTGATTCCCTTTGCCGGGACATCCTTAGGGGCGGCCTGTGTCTATGCCATGAGGGGGGAATTGAACCATCAGGTTCAGCGTGGGTTGACGGGCTTTGCTTCAGGCGTCATGATTGCCGCCTCGATTTGGAGCCTCCTCATTCCGGCTATGGAAGAATCGGCCCATTTAGGGAAGTTTGGCTTCGTCCCGGCCGTCGTCGGCTTTTGGCTGGGCATCTTCCTGCTCCTGGCGTTGGACCGTCTCGTCCCGCATCTTCATATGTACAGCGAACAGGCCGAAGGCCCGCACAGTCATCTGCAGCGGACGACGATGCTGGTCTTGGCCGTAACCTTGCACAACATTCCGGAAGGGATGGCTGTCGGCGTCGTCTACGCCGGCCTTTTGGCCGACCAGACCGGCATCAGTGCTGCCGGGGCTTTGGCCTTGTCCTTAGGGATTGCCCTTCAGAATATGCCGGAAGGGGCCATTATTTCCATGCCCTTGAAGTCGGCTGGTATGGGGACCCATAAGGCCTTTATCGGCGGTGTCCTGTCAGGGATTGTCGAACCCATCGGGGCTGTCGTCACCGTTGCCTTGACGGCCTTTATCCTGCCCGTGCTGCCGTATCTCCTCAGTTTAGCTGCCGGTGCCATGTGCTACGTCGTCGTCGAAGAACTGATTCCGGAAATGTCGGCCGGCGAACACTCGGATATCGGCGTCTTGTCCTTTGCCTTGGGCTTTACGGTCATGATGGCCATGGACGTTGCCCTGTCCTGATCAATCGTATCGGAAGAAGGTGAGAGGCCTTGAAAGTCCGTATTACCGATGAATTAGCCCAACAAATCGTCGATTCGGCCAAGGCCGTCATCGGCTGGAATATCAATTTTATCGATCGTCATGGCCGCATCATGGCCAGTACCGATGAGAAACGGATCGGTACCTATCACAAAGTCGGGGCCACGGCGGCCAGGCTGCGTCAGGTTCAGACCGTCCATGAGAACCGACCGGAAGACGGCGTCAGTAAGGGCGTCAACTACCCGATCATCATGGATCAGCAGGTCCTCGGCGTCATCGGCATTACAGGCGAACCGGATGTGGTCAGTCAGTACGGGTTTCTATTGACCAAAATCTGCGAGGTCTTCCTCAAAGAATACGGCCTCAATGAAGAGGCCTTCAGCGAACAGGAGTACCGCAGCCGTCAGGTCATGGCCCTCATTTACCATGACCGGGATACGATGCAGCAGATGGCCGACGAACGGCCGGAACTGACGGAACATCTTTACGTCGCTGCCGTCTTTCGTGGGTACGATGGGGACGGACGGGCCGACGCTTTTCGCAAGACCATGACCGCGGCCTGCGGAGACCTCGGTATCTCCCTGTTTACCTATATCTATCCCGACAGCTTCGTACTCATCATACCTCGCGGCGCCTATCCTCAGTGGGATAAGCAGCTGTCCCGGTGGAAGGGGCAGTTTTATCCGTCGGTCCGCGTCGGGATCGGGACCGAAGAACCGTTTCACCGTGTCTATGAATCGTATCGCTTTGCCAAACTGGCCCTTCAGGCCGCTGCCGACCGAGACGTCTTCAGCGTCCATGCCGACGACATGAAACTGACCTTTCTGCTGCAGAGTCTGAGCGCTCCGCTGCGGCGCCGGTATCGGCAGGATGTCTGTAAGGACCTTACGGAGCGTGACATTCACCTTCTACAGGTCTATTACCGGCAAAACCTTTCCATTCAGAAGACGGCCGACATCCTCTCGATCCATAAGAATACCCTTCAGTACCGGCTGAAAAAAATCGCCGAGACGACGGGCCTTGACCCGCGGTCCTTCGACGATGCCGTAACCCTTTATATTGCCACGCTGCCATGGTTCTAAGAACTAAAAATGGCAGCGTTTCTTGTTATGTATACCATAGAAATAAAAAAGCTCCTTTGCTACACTAGAGTCACAATGAATATGTATATAACTCATAGCGCATAAAGGAGTGGACGATATGAAAATTGTCATTGCCATCGATTCATTAAAAAACAGCCTGACGTCTGTCGAAGCAGGAAGAGCCGTCGAAGCCGGCGTTCGCAAAGCCTATGGCAGCCAGCCCGTACAGATCGTCGTCAAACCCTTGGCCGACGGCGGGGAAGGGACCGTCGAAGCCCTGGTCGAAGGGATGAATGGGAAGCTTTGCCATGCCGTCGTAAAAGGACCGCTTGGAGAACCCGTTTCCTGTTCCTACGGCTATCTCCCCGATACGGCGACGGCGGTTATTGAAATGGCCGGAGCGGCCGGCTTGGGATTGGTGCCGGAAGATCGGCGCAACCCCCTCTACACGACGACTTACGGTGTCGGCCAGGTCATGGCCAAAGCCATCGAAGGGGGCATCCGCCACTTCATCATCGGCCTCGGCGGCAGCGCTACCAGCGACTGCGGCGTCGGCATGCTTCAAGCCTTGGGCTACGTCTTTCGCGATGCAGAAGGGCACGTCGTCGGGACCGGCGGCCTTGCCGTAGGCGACATCGCCTCTGTCGACGACAGTCAGGTCCTGCCGGCTTTGAAGGAATGCACCTTTGACGTCGCCTGTGACGTCACCAATCCCTTATACGGCACCTTAGGGGCTGCCGCCGTCTTTGGGCCTCAGAAAGGGGCGTCGCCGGCCGACGTCAAACGCCTTGACGACGCCAGTCGTTCCTTTGCGGCTGTCACTAAGGCTTATAAGGGCCAAGACTACAGCCAGGCTTCCGGTGCCGGAGCGGCCGGCGGCCTGGGCTTTGCCTTCCTGGCTTATCTCCAAGGGCGCCTTCGTTCGGGTATCCAAATCGTTCTCGATTCCATTAAATTGGCCGACGTCGTAGCCGATGCCGATTACGTCATCACCGGAGAAGGCCGCCTCGATGCCCAGACGGCCATGGGCAAGGCACCCATTGGCGTCGCCAAGCTTGCCAAACAGTATGGGGCCAAGGTCATCGCCCTGGCCGGCTGCACGACAGAAGATGCCGGGGAATGCAACCGTCAGGGCATCGATGCCTTCTTTTCCATCGTCGACAAGGCCATGCCCTTACAGGAAGCCATGGACCGCGATACGGCGATTGGCAACATGACCCGTACGGCCCAGCAGGTCTTTAACCTCATCCGTGCCGTAAGCTAAGGCGATCAGCGATACTTTGATGCTTCGGCTTTCGCCAATTGGTCACAGCGTTCGTTTAAGGCGACGCCGACGTGCCCTTTGACCCAGTGGAAGGTGACCGTGTGGGATCCGTAGAGCTTATCGAGCTCTATCCACTGCTCTTGGTTTAAGACGGGCTGGCCGTCGGCCTTCTTCCAGCCGCGGCGCTTCCAGTTGGTCATCCACTTGGTGATGCCGTTTTTCAGGTACTGACTGTCGGTATACAAGGCGACCTTGGTACCTTCCGGGGCAAAGCGCAGGGCCATGATGGCCGCCTGGAGCTCCATGCGATTATTAGTCGTCGACGGATGGCCGTCGGATAGTTCCGTGATCTCGCCGGTGGCGACGTTGCGGGCTACGGCAGCCCAACCGCCGGGGCCGTCAGGGTTGCGCAGGCACGAGCCGTCGGTGTAGATCACAAAATCCTGATCTTCATCGGCAGGAAGCGCTGCTTCGGCTGCCATCGGTTTTCGAGTTCGCGTTTTTGGCGTCGGCCGGCCAGGGGTACTTTCTATACCGCTGAGCCATTTCATGGCTTCCGTGGCATCGGTGAAGCTTTTATAGCGGGCTCCCGGGAAGGCGTCGACTTGTTTTTTACAGTCTGCCCAAGAAGTAAAGAGCCCCGTTTGGCGGCCTTTTCGTACCGCATATATTTTCTTTTGCATAAGACACCTCATTCTTTCGTCGTCAATCACGGATTTGATTGTACCACAAAAAATAAAAAGAAAACAGGCGCAGTCAGTGACTTTAGCGCCTGTTTTTTATATAATGAAGGTATACAACTTATCGTTCCTCGTGTTGGGAGGGATTTATTTGAACATTCAGCAAGTCTATGCCGTTTATTTCAGCCCTACCGGTCATACGAAAAATCTCGTCTGCCGCCTGGCTGCGGACCTTGCCAAAGCGCTTCAGGTACCGCTTAAGACGGTATCCTTCGACTTACCGGCTGAGCGGGAAGGGGAGAATCGCTTTTCCGCAAGCGACCTGGTCGTCGTCGGCGGACCGACCTATGCCGGAAAGCTTCCCAATAAAATCATGCCGACCTACCGGGAGGCCTTATTCGGAGCGGGGACGCCGGCCGTCGCCTTGGTGACTTACGGCAACCGTTCTTTCGACAACGCCTTGGCCGAACTCAGCGCCATTCTGGAAGCAAAGGATTTTAACCTCGTCGCTGCCGGGGCCTTCGTCGCCAATCACGCCTTTTCTAACATCTTGGCCGCCGGCCGTCCCGATGAAGCGGACCTGGCCGACGTGGAGGGCCTTTCCCGACAGGTCGTACAAGCCCTTCAAGGGGAAGACTGTCCTACGGGACCTTTGGCCGTCGACGGCGACGCCGAAGCGCCCTATTACATTCCCCAAGGGGAAGACGGAAAGCCGGCCAAATTCTTGAAGGCCGTCCCCAAGACGGATATGGAAAAATGTACGTCCTGCGGCCTCTGTGCCCAAAAGTGTCCCATGGGTTCCATCGATTTCGATCAGCCGTCGGTCGTGACCGGCATCTGCATCAAGTGCCAGCGCTGCGTCACCGACTGTCCCTATGGGGCTAAGTATTTTGACGATCCGGCATTTTTATCTCACGTCCGGATGCTGGAAGCGCATTATACGGATCGGGCTCCTAATAAAATCTTTACCCGTTAAGCTGCCGATTTATTTTGCTTATCATTATTTAAAGTTTTTATATATTTTATAAATTTAAGGAGGTTTTTTCTATGGATTTACAAGAAGCTCGCGAACTGGCTCGCAAAAAGATGAAAGGCTGTTACGTCTGTCCCGAATGCGACGGCAAGGCTTGTAAGGGTATGATTCCCGGCTTTGGCGGCCTGCGGACGGCAAAATCTTTCCTGCGCAACGTAGAAGCCCTGGCCGAATATGGTTTGGTCATGCGCAGCATGGACAGTGAACTGGATCCCAATCCGGCGGTCACGATTTTCGGCAAAGAAATCAGCATGCCGGTCCTCGTCGCTCCTGTCGGTGGCGTCATCCTCAATTCCAAGGTCCCCGGCGATCCGGCTACGGTAGAAATGGACTATAACGAATCCGTTACGAAGGGCGCCTTCGATGCCGGAACCCTGTGCTTTACCGGTGATGGCGGCATGGAATACATGTTTGAATCGGGCATCGTCGCTTCGAAAAAGCGGGAAGAAACGGTCATTCCGACGATCAAACCGCGCAGCAACGACCAGATCATTGAAAAGATTAAAATCGCTGAACAGGCTCATGCTTTTGCCGTTGCCAGTGATATCGATGCGGCAACCCTGATCAATATGCATATCTTTGGCCAGCCCGTCGGACCTAAGAGCGCCAGTGACATTGCAGAACTCGTCAAAGCGACGTCCCTGCCCTTTATCGTAAAAGGCATCATGTCTCCGGAAGAAGCCATTGCCTGTGCCGATGCCGGTGCTAAAGGCATCGTCGTCAGCAACCACGGCGGCCGCATCCTCGACGGTATGGTCGGCACGGCCGACGTCCTGCCGGAAATCGCCAAAGCCGTAAAAGGTCGGCTGACGATCTTCGTTGACGGCGGTGTCCGTCACGGTGAAGACGTCCTCAAGATGCTGGCCCTCGGTGCCGATGCCGTCCTCATTGGCCGTCCCATCGCCATCGCCGCTATCGGCGGCCAGGCTGAAGCCGTCAAGCTCTTGTTAGACGCCTTGAAACGGGAACTCATGGATGCCATGATGATTACCGGCGTCCACGATTTGTCCAACGTATCGCCGGATATCTTAAGACGGTTAAAATAAGGTATTCCCACAGCTAAATAATTGACAGCCCGCTGGCCTGCCCGTATAATGGTCCTATTGGATTGTACTTGATAGGAGGAATTTCATGCACAGTATTTCCCATTTTTGGCACTTGTCGCGAATCATATACGGACCTCGGAACTTTCAAGAGAACAAGCGGGCTGTCGTTTTTTTTGCCAGAGCCGTCTCCAATCGGGCCTTGTTTGAAGAACTGTACGATTTCTTTGACCATTATGAACCGATGCAGGGCTTTTTTGAGCAGCACGACCCGGACTTCCAGGAAGTCATGACCCGCGTCTTCTTGTTCAAGAATTCGACCATGCGCCAACGACTCGACGCCTTGAAGCATCATTTCACGATTTTGCGGACTTTCTTTTCCGATGACGTCATCCGCGAAATCTATTGGGGAAAGGGCTATACGCTCTGGACGTCTGACGACCCGTCCATGCCGCTTGAAGTGCGGCTCATCTTTGATACGGGCCAGCGAAAAGAAGGGTTCCTGTCGCTCTACCTCTATCATGAAGGCCAGATGACCTACCATTTCAACTTCCGCTTCGATTACAACAGCGACGGCACGCCATCCATGTATATCGGTACCATCCAGGGCTCGAAGCACGGCTTGGAAACGACCAAGATCCTGACCAAGAAGCTCTTTGGCTACCGGCCTAAGAACTTCATCCTCTATTTGATGCGTATCTTCGTCCAGACCCTGGGCATTCGCGATATGTACGTCATCACTGACGACGGTTTCTATACCAACAGCCATCTCCTGCGCGGCAACCGTTCTAAGAAGACCAATTTCAATGACTTCTGGATCGGCGAAGGGGCTGTACCCGATAAAGGCGAACAATGGTATTTCCGCCTGCCCATCGAAGAAAAGCGCCGCAAGTACGACGACATCAAGTCCCAGAAGCGAAACCTCTTCCGCAAGCGCTATCTCCTCATGGATGCTATCGTCCCGCCTTACATCGAAGCCATTCGCAAGCTGTTCCGCGACGACTTTGCCCCGACGCCGTCGGCCGTCGATGAAGCAGCTATTGTCGATAAGCCGGCCGATTACGATCCCATCGAGGCGCCGAAGGGGTGACTGACCGTCTTTAATCAGTAGTGATAATGCGATAAGTCCTCCTTGTTGAGGATACAATTTAGCCAGTTCCCGCATGGGCATACGACCAGGGAACTGGCTTTTTTGCATGCTGGCTTAACATGTATGATAAAGCGTCCGTCGTGAATCGCCGCTGCTGCTTTGGCACATCAGATAACGTCGGACATAAAAAGAGGACCTCTCGAGAAGTGATCATTTCCCGAAAGGTCCTCTTGGCGTATGCACTGGGGTTAGGAGGGTGAGCCATGTTTTGCCGTGCCCATGATGACCATCCGTCCGCCCTGGGCTTCGTAGAGGCGGTGTGAAATGGACAGGACGGTGCGGTTTTGAGAGGCAGCCTGAAGGGCTGTCAGTACCTGCTGTTCCGTCAGAGCGTCGAGGTTGGCCGTGATTTCATCGAGGAGGAGGATTCGCGGATTCATGACGACGGCCCGGGCGATGGACAGGAGCTGGAGTTGGCCCCGGGAGAAAAATTCTTGCCGGAACGGGGTTTCAAGTCCTTCGGGCAGGGCGCTGCAAAGGTCCCACAGGCCGACCAGGCGCAGGGCTTTTTCGACGGCTTCCTCCGAGACCCGTGGGTCTTTGAGGGTCACTTGGTCGCCGACGGTTCCGGCTACGTCATGGAACTGCTGTTCGACGTAGCCGAAGACTTGGCGGCGCAGGGCCGGGGAAAGGTCGGCAGGCTTACAGCCGAAGACGCGGATCGTGCCTTCTTTGGGGGCGTAGAGACCGAGAATGAGTTTAAAGAGGGTACTCTTGCCGGCTCCGGTGCGTCCCGTTATGGTGACGATTTCCCCCGTTTTGACGGATAACGACAGGTGGCGGAAGATCGATTCACTGCCGTAGCTAAAGGCGGCATCGTCGATGACCAGGGGCGGCGCGGTAAGGGTCAGGTCGTCGGTGGCGCCCTGGTCTTCTACGGGATGGGCAAAAAATTCTTTCAAACGGCTGATGCCGGCGATGGCCGACTGGATGTTTTGGATTTCCATGCCGATGCTTTCAATCGGGGAAAAGATAAGGCGGACATAGGCGATGAGGGCGACGACGGTGCCGACGGTCATGCCGAAGAAATCCTGCAGGAAGGAGCTGCTAACCGATAAGGCCATCATGACGCAGATGATGAGCGTCGAGAGGGTGATGACGATGGGCGAGTAGATGGCGTCGCAGAAATTGCTGCGCTCCATGGCTGAAAAACTGTCCCGTATCGTCTGTCCGTAGCGGTGGCGCAGGTGGCTTTCCTGCTGGCAGGTGTGGATGGTGCGGATGTTGTGCACCGTTTCCGGGATGAGTTCGTTGGTCCGGCCAATGGCGATACGGTTGTCCCGCTGGGCCTTGAGCATGCGCTTTTGGAAGTAGCGGGTCAGGAGAAACAAGAGGGGCAGGGCGATGCACAGTAAGATGCCCAGGCCGGCACTGAGGTGGAAGACGACGGCCAGGATACTGAAGATGGTCAACACGTCGGCGATCATGCTGACGACGCCGGAGTCGAAGAGGTCTTCCAGGGTATCGACGTCGTTGACGAAGAGCGACGTGACGGCTCCCGATTCATGGCTGACGAAGTAAGGCGCCGGCAGGATGCTGAGCCGGTCGCACATGGCCGAACGCAGGCCATGGGTGATCTTTTGGCCGAAGATGGTGATCAACGTCTCTTTGACGGCGTCGACGAGGCCGCTGCCGGCATTGACGGCAAAGAAGATGATGCCTGCCGTCAGTAAGGGCATGATCGTAAAATGGCCGCTGGCCAGACTGTCAACGATATACTGCAAGATGAGGGGCGGTGCGACGTTGACGCCGATGGAAGCGGCAATGGAAAGGACCAGGCCGATGATGAGCCGGACGTTAGCTTGTAAGGTCTGGAGGAATATCTTAGTCATGGCGGTCACCTCGCTGGGCTTGCTGCATCTTGTAGAGTCGTTGATACTCTTCGTGGGTTTCATATAAGGATGAATGGTCTGCCGTCATGGTCGTACCGTCATGGCTGATCCAAATGACCTGGTCGAGTTCAGAAAAGAGGGACAGGCGGTGCGAAATGAGTAAGATGATACAGTCGCTGTAAGACTCGCGCAGCTGTTTGAAGATCTTTCGTTCTGTCGCCATGTCGACGGCGGCAAAGGGATCGTCGAGAATGAGCAGGGGCCGGCGGTGAAATAGGGTCCGGGCCAGGGCGATGCGGGCCTGCTGACCGCCGGAGAGGCGCTGGCCACCTTCGCCAATCGGCGTCTGGATACCTAAGGGGAAGGACGCACAGTCTTCATCCATACAGACTTCGCGGATGACTTTTGTGACATCGCCAGGAAGGCCGAAACGGATGTTTTCTTCAATCGTTGCCGAGAATAATTCACTGTCGTGGCCGCAGTAGCCGACGATGCCTTCCGCGCCGGTCTGGCCGTTTCCCAAGGACTGGGCGCCGAAGCGGATTTCGCCACCGTGGGGTTTTTCGCCGAGGAAGGTCAGGCCCAGTGTCGATTTGCCGCAGGCGACGGGACCGGTGATGCCGATGATGTCGCCGGGCTTGGCGGAAAAGGACAGGCCTTGATAGACCGGCTTATCATCCGGCGCATAGGAAAAGGACAGGTTACGGACCGTAAGGGCTGCCGGCGGAAAGGCCGGTACCGGTTCCGGCAGGGGATGGGAGGCAGCGAGACGGGGCTGGATGCGGTCCCACGATGCCTGGGCCTTCTGGACGGCATTGAACAGGCGGGCGGCATGGGACGTCTTGATGGACATCTTGACGAAGCACGACAGGTACGTCGAAAAGGCGGCGATGTCCCAGATCTGCCAGCCGTCGCCGAGGACGTTGCGGCCGCCGAGCCAGACGACGAGGATGGTGCCGGTCATGGCGATGATCTTATAGATGGGCTGCATCGTATTTTCCCACAGGTTGGCTAAAATCATCTTCCGTTCGTAGTCTTTCAGATACGTTTCATATTGGGCGTTTTGGACGGCTTCTTCGCCGTAGACGCGGTAAGTCAGGGCGTTGCTGATGCGGTCCAGGGTGATGCCCGACAAGGCGCCGCTGCTTTCTTTACTGCGGGCCGCCGTTTCGGCGACCAGGCGTCGCAGGCGATTGGCCAGGAGATAGGCCAGGGGCGGGAAGGCCAGGACACAGAGGGTCAGTTTCCAGTCGTAGACCAGGAGCATGACCAGGTAGGTCACCATGACGACGCCCGTATCGAAGACTTCTGTCGTGAATTTGCGCATCCCTTCGACACAAGTGTCGATGTCGGAAATGACTTTAGTCATCAAGGTTCCCGTGTGTTCGCGTTCCATGGCTGCCGTCGGCGTCTGTACCAGCTGTTGATAGAGGAGGTCCTTCATAGTCAGGCTGACGTTGTTGGCAAACTTTCGAACGTAGAGCCGCTTCACGTAGCGCAGACTCTGAACGGCGATGATGACCAGAGCATACATCAGGCAGAGGGCGTACATGTCCGAGGCCTCTTTGGTGCCGCCGAACATGTCGTAGAGGTACTGGGCCAGCTGGCCGTCAAACCAGGGGCCGGCAATCATGCCGACGTTGTAGAAGAGGCCGCTGAGGGTGATGATCAGGAGTAATTTCTTTTCTTTTAAAAAGTAGTAATAAACGGAACCGGGTCCCCGTTGTTTCAATGGTAACACCTCGCTTTTATAGTTCATCTATCATACACCATATGGTCGGGTTTGGCGAGGGAAAAAAGCCTGATTTTTATTAATTTGAGAACTCTTTACATTCTTACCTCTTGCGTAAAGTCAAAAAGACGAATATAATATACCTATACGAAAGTCAAAAAGAAAAATTAACCCCGTCGATTTTTTTTAAGAGGTGATTTACGATGAGTGTATTAGCTGATAAAATCGAACAGTTTATCTTACATAAATTATTAGAAGAAGACAATTCAGATATCGTATTGCGCCGCAATGAACTGGCTGACGAACTGCAGTGTGCACCGTCGCAGATCAGCTACGTGCTGAGTACGCGGTTTTCTAACGACCGGGGCTATCTGGTCGAATCGCGGCGCGGATCCGGCGGCTTCGTCCGTATCATCAAACTGACGCCGAAGAAGGAGGATCGGACGCCGGTCCTGCTCCACGAACGCCTGCCGGCGGTCAGCATTTCCATGGAGGACCTCGACGCCTTACTGTATGAACTGCTCAAGCGCCGCAGCCTCACCAACAACGAGGCCGTCATCCTCCATTTAACCTTTGAATCACTCTATCGCCGCATCGATGATGAGGCTTCGCGCTTACTCGTCATCAGCGACATTTTGAAAAATCTGAACCTTCATTGAAGATAGAAAGGACGTGAGGGCCATGCTCTGTGATGCCTGTAAAAAACGCGAGGCTGTTGTCCATATCGTCAAAATTGAAGACGGGCAGCGCACCGATGTCCACCTGTGTGCCACCTGTGCCAAGAGACAGTCAAACTTCTCAAATATGCGAGATGTCAATATTATCGATAATGATTTTTTCCGCAAGATGGCTTATCCCGATTATCAGGGAGATCGCGGCGATGAACCGCGCTGTGCCAGCTGCGGCATGACCTACGGGGAATTTAACCATGTGGGGAAATTCGGCTGCCCCGATTGTTATGAAGCTTTCAAGGAAGAAATTCCGCCGCTGCTGCGCCGCATCCACGGTCACAGTAAGCACGTCGGCAAGGTGCCGAACCGCGGGACCGGTGTCTTCCGGACGGCCACGCAGGTCAAGCGCCTGCGCCAGCACCTGCAGAAGCTCGTTCAGGAAGAACGCTATGAAGAAGCAGCCAAGGTCCGCGACGAAATCCGGGCGCTCCAGCGCCAACTTCCGGCCGATGGAAAGGGGGAATAAGCCATGGTTCTCGATATGCTCATGGCGCCGCTCTGCCCCTGGCAGGACGGGACCGGTGAGTTCTGTGATATCGTCCTTGACAGCCGGGTTCGATTGAACCGGAATTTAAAGAAATACGTATTTCCCGATAAAGCCTCGGATACGGAATTGTCGGCCGTCCTCGACGAAGCCAAGGGCCAGCTCGGCACGCTGAATACGTTGGGCCAAGGCCATTACCGCTTCATTTCCTTTGAAGACCTGACGCCCCTTGAACGGGAAGTACTGGCCGTCAAGCATTTGTCGTCGGCCGGCCATATTGAACGGCCTCAACACCGGGGCATCCTCCTTCGCGAAGACGGCGCCGTATCGATCATGGTCAATGAAGACGACCACTTCTGTATCCAGGTTGCCGCCCCTGGCTTTGACCTGCGGCGCGTTTGGGATCAGGCCGCCCAGATCGACGATGCTCTGGAAAGCCATTTGGACTTTGCCTTCCGCGATGACTTTGGCTACCTGACGGCCAGCCCGTCTCTTACCGGCACGGGCCTCACCGTCGGCGTGACCCTTCACGTCCCGGCCCTGGTCCTGATGAAGCGCTTTAACCGCATCGTCCAAGGGACGACGAAATTTGGATTTACCGTCTCCGGTATCTATGGGGAACGGAACGACTCGATCGGCCATATTTTCCAGATCACCAACCAGATTACCCTCGGCGTGACTGAAGCCGATACGATGGAACAACTGCGAAAAATTGTAACCCAAATCGTGCAGGAAGAACAGAACTGCCGCGCCTTGGTTTGGGATCATAATAAGAATACCTTAAAAGATAAATGGCTGCGCACGTGGGGCACCCTCGGTCAGGCCTGGCTCCTCGATGACCGGGAAACGCTGAACTTTGCCAGCGATCTTCGCTTCGGCATCGACATGGGCGTCATCCCCGTGCAGCCCTTGGCTTATGAAGCCATCATGGCCGCTTCGGATCCTGCCTGGCTCCAACTTCAGGCAGGCTCGGAATTAAGCGGCGAAGACTTAGAGCACCGACGCGCACAAGCGGTGCAGCAAGTGCTCCGTGAGTACAGAAGGAAGTGATTTCCCATGGCTAACAATAGATTTACCAATGATGCCAAAGCCGTGCTTCAGTTTGCACAGGATACGGCACAGAAATTTCATCATGATTACGTCGGAACAGAGCATATCCTGCTCGGTCTCGTTTTAAATAAAGACGGCATTGCCGGCCTGATTCTCTCCCAGTTGGGCCTGACGTCGGAAAATGTTACCCGTGCCATTGAACAGCAGGTCGGTTGGGGAACCGATACGAGCGGCAAGCTGCGCCTGACGCCGCGGACGAAACGGGTCATGGAAATGGCCGTCCGTGAAGCCAATCGGCTGGAACAGAACTACGTCGGCACGGAACACCTGTTGTTCGGTATCCTGGCCGAAGGAACGGGCATGGCCGTCCAGATCCTCGAAGACATGGACATCGACCCGGATCTTGTATCCCAGCGCCTGAGCGAACTCATGAACGACAGCGACGCCGCCGGCAGTGAAGCTGGCGGAGAAAAGAAAGGCGGTGACTTGTCCCAATTCGGCCGCGACCTCAATGAATGGGCCAAGAAAGACAAGGTCGATCCGGTCATCGGCCGGGAACAAGAAATCAGCCGGGTCATTCAGATCCTGAGCCGGCGGACAAAGAACAATCCGGTCCTCATCGGCGCTCCCGGCGTCGGTAAGACGGCCATTGCCGAAGGGCTGGCCCAGCGCATCATTACCGGCAACGTCCCCGACAGTTTGCAAAACAAGCGCGTCTTTTCCCTGGATTTAGCCAGCATCGTCGCCGGTACCAAGTACCGCGGTGAATTCGAAGAACGGATCAAACGCATCTTGGACACCATTTCCCGCGACGATACGATCATCCTCTTTATCGATGAAATTCACCAACTCATCGGTGCCGGTGCCGTTGAAGGCGCTATGGATGCGGCCAATATCTTAAAGCCGGCCCTGGCCCGCGGCGATTTGCAGTGCATCGGGGCGACGACGGCTGACGAATATAAGAAGCACTTTGAAAAAGATGCGGCCTTAGCCCGGCGCTTCCAGCCCGTCCAGGTCGGCGAACCGAATGAAGAAGACGCCGTATCCATCCTGTTCGGCCTGCGCGATCGCTACGAAGCCTTCCACAAGGCCCGCATCACCGACGAAGCCGTACGGGCTGCCGTCAAATTGTCGGCCCGTTATATTTCCGACCGCTACCTGCCCGATAAGGCCATCGACGTCATGGACGAAGCGACGGCCCGGGTCCGCATGAAGGTCTATGCACCGTCCCACGAACTGCAGATCCTCGAACAGAAGCTAGCTGACATCAAGAAAGAAAAAGAAGCCGCCCTCGATGGGGAAGACTTTGAAAAATGCGCGTCCCTGCGCGATGCCGGCAAGAAGATCGCTTCGGAAATTTCGGCCCTGCAGAAGGAAAAGAAACAGCATGACGATGAAAAACTCGTCGTGACCGAACACGACATTGCCGACGTCGTTTCCATGTGGACCGGCGTGCCCGTCCAGCAGATTACGGAAACGGAATCGCAGCGCCTGCTCCACTTGGAAGAAGAACTGCATAAACGGGTCATCAGTCAGGACGACGCCGTTACGGCTGTGGCGAAAGCCGTCCGCCGTGCCCGGGCTGGACTGAAGGATGCCAACCGTCCCATCGGTTCCTTCCTGTTCCTCGGCCCGTCCGGTGTCGGCAAGACGGAACTCGCCCGTACCTTGGCGGCCCAGCTCTTCGATAGCCCGGACAACATGATCCGCATCGACATGAGCGAATTCATGGAAAAATACAGCGTTTCCCGCCTGGTCGGCGCCCCTCCGGGCTACGTCGGCTATGAAGAAGGGGGCGAGCTGACCGATGCCGTCCGGGAAAAACCGTACAGCGTCATCCTCTTCGACGAAGTCGAAAAGGCCAGCAGCGACTTCTTCAACCTCTTGCTGCAGGTCCTCGACGAAGGCCGCTTGACTGACTCCAAGGGCAGGACCGTCGACTTCCGCAATACGGTCATCATCATGACCAGTAACCTCGGGGCTTCTCATCTCCGTCCGTCGGGCCCGGTCATGGGCTTTGCCACCGGCAGCGACGGTGCCGGCAGTGAAGAAAAGGCCTTCAAGGAAGCGCGCAAGGAAATCCTCGATGAAGTGAAACGCTTCTTCCGTCCGGAATTCCTGAACCGTATCGATGAAATGATCGTCTTCAAGCCCTTGGCGCAGTCTGATCTTCGCCAGATCGTCGACATCATGCTCAAAGAGCTGACAAGCCGCCTCGGTGAAAAAGGCATAGGCCTCAATTGGACGACGGCTGCCGATGACGTCCTCGTGCAGGACGGGACCGACTTTGCTTACGGTGCCCGGCCACTGAAACGGGCCATCCAGAAATTGGTCGAAGACCCAATTTCGGAAATGCTCTTAAGCGGTGACGTCAAAGACGGCAATACGATTCACGTCGACAGTTTAGATAAAAAGAAGCTCGTCTTTACGACAGAATAATGAAGGGGCTTCGCATGAAGGCTGTGCTCGTCATGCGAAGCCTTTTTTATAACTGGCGCTAAAACACAGCGCAAAGGAGTAGGTATGGCAAAAGCAAAAATTCGTTACGTTTGTACCAGCTGCGGCAGCGTCTCCAGCCGCTGGCTTGGCCGCTGTCCCCAGTGCGGCGAGTGGAATACGATGGCAGAAGAGACCGTGACGCCCGAAGCGCCTAAGGCGGCTCAGAGCATGGCCCGCAGCGGTCCTTCGTCTCAGGCCACGTCGTTATCGGACATCGCCTTAGAGGACATGACCCGCGTGGAAACGGGCATCGGTGAATTGGACCGGGTCCTCGGCGGCGGCATCGTTCCCGGGGCCCTCATCCTTTTGAGCGGCGATCCGGGAATCGGTAAATCGACGCTGGTCCTTCAGCTGGCAGCCGCCGTCTGCGCCAAGAATGGCGCCGTCCTTTACGGCTCGGGCGAAGAATCGGCCGGCCAGATTAAGCTGCGGGCCCAGCGCTTAGGAATCGCTGCGCCCAACCTCGTCATTCAGGCCGATACGTCTCTGGACAACATCTTAAGTGAAGCACACAAGCGGCGGCCGGCCCTGGTCATCGTCGACTCCATTCAGACTATGTACAGCCAGTCCGTCGAAGGGACGCCGGGCAGTTTATCCCAAATCCGCGAAGGGACGAGCCGCCTCATGACCTTTGCCAAGAGCGAGGCCATTCCGGTCATCGTCATCGGCCACGTCACCAAAGACGGGGCCATTGCCGGGCCGCGGATGATGGAGCATATGGTCGACGTCGTCCTCTACTTTGAAGGCGAGCGCAATTACCAGTTCCGCATCCTCCGGGGCATCAAGAACCGCTTTGGTTCGACCAATGAATCGGGCCTGTTCACCATGACCAGCGGCGGCCTGTCAGAACTGGAAAATCCGTCGCAGCTGCTCTTGGCCGAACGGGCCGCCAATCAGGCCGGTTCGGCCGTCGCCGCCGTCCTCGACGGCATGCGCCCCATGCTGGGGGAAATACAGGCCCTGACGGCCCATTCGGTCTTTGCCGTTCCCCGGCGGACGGCGTCGGGCATGGATTATAACCGACTCATCATTCTCCTGGCCGTCCTTGAAAAGCGCCTCGGCGCCGCTCTTGGCAGTCAGGACGTCTATATCAACGTCGTCGGCGGCCTGCGCCTCACGGAGACGGCGGCCGACCTGCCGGTGCTATTGGCGGTCTATTCCAGCCTGCGCGATATCTCCATGGACAGCCGGACCGTCGTCATGGGAGAAGTCGGCCTGACCGGCGATGTCCGCCGCGTGCCCCAGGCCCTGCGGCGCGTAAAAGAAGCGGCGAAAATGGGGTTCCGTACCTTTATTATGCCCAAGGGAAACCTCGAAGACGTCGACCCCGCGGCCTTTCCGGCGGACTGCCGCTTCGTCGGCGTAGCGACCCTTCGCGAGGCCATTGAAAAAGCTTTTTCCTGATTTGTACGGCCGGGTTCAGATTGTGGTGGGAAATAGCGGCTTTCAGTAGGCAAAAGGGCTTTACCATGGTAAAATAGGGAAAAACGAGGAAAGAAGGCAGCGTGATGAAGCATTTAGAAGTGGTGGCAGCGATTTTAGAATATGACGGAAAGATTCTCTGTATGGAACGGGGACAGGGGAAATTCGAGTACGTCAGCTTTAAGTATGAATTCCCGGGCGGGAAAATCGAACCCGGCGAAAAAAAGCACGAAGCGATTGAACGAGAACTGCGGGAAGAGATGGACGTCCACGTTTCGGTCCGGGAAGAAGACCTGTATATGACCGTCCATCACGACTATCCCGACTTTTCCATCAGCCTCCATGCCTTTCGCTGTCGTTTGGATAAACCCGATTTTATCCGCAAGGAACACGTCGATGCCAAGTGGATGGCGCCAGCCGATTTGCCGACCTTGGATTGGGCCCCGGCTGACGTGCCGATCATGCAGAAACTGGCCGGAAAGTAGGCGAATGTCATGGCTGAATACGGAGCCCTGGAACAGTGCCTGCGCGAAGGCTTTATCGACTATACCATCGAAGCCGACCAGCGCTATGTACCGAAAATCCTGACCAATAATCAGGAAAAGAAGCGCAAAGTCCTCGATACTATCTTGTCTCAGCTCTACGTCTGCGACTCTTTTCTGTTTTCTGTGGCCTTTCTGACCAAGAGCGGCATTGCCTGCCTAAAGGATGCCCTCATCGAAAATCGACAGGCTGTGGGCAAGATCCTGGCCTCGCAGTACCTGAATTTTACCGAGCCCGATGCCTTGCGGGAGCTCTTGAAATTTCCCAATGTAGAACTGCGGATGGTGACCGAAGAACGGGCCTTTCATGCTAAAGGATACCTTTTTCATCGTGCCCAGGCCGGCCCCGAAAACTATACCATGGTCATCGGCAGCAGCAATATGACGGCCAACGCCTTGACCCACAATCAGGAGTGGAACGTCTTTTTTACGTCCGCTGAAAATGGAGCCCTCATCCGTCAGACCCAGGAAGAGTTCCAAGCCTTGTGGGATGCGGCGGAAGTTGTTGACGAAGCCTGGATCGATGCCTACCAGGCCATCTACAAACGTCAGAATTCGAGGAAGCAGGGGCTCTATCTGCCCTTCCATAAGATTCAGCCCAACGCCATGCAAAAGGCGGCCCTGGCAGGCATTCAAGGCCTGCGCGATCGAGGAGAAGACCGGGGGCTCTTGATTTCGGCGACCGGGACCGGTAAGACCTACTTATCGGCCTTCGATGTCATGAAATTGCGGCCCAGGCGCTTCCTCTTTGTCGTCCACCGCGAGCTCATCGTCAAAAGCGCCCGCGACAGCTACGTCAAAGTCGGCGTCAACCCGGCCGATACGGGTCTTCTGACGGGCCACGCCAAAGACGTCGACAAACCCTATCTGTTTGCGACCATACAGACCTTGGCCCGCGATGAAATCCTCCATTCCTTTGCGCCCGATGCCTTTGACTACATCGTCATGGATGAAGTCCATCATGGAGGCGCGGCGACGTATCAGAAGGTCCTCGATTACTTTACGCCCCAGTTCCTGCTGGGCATGACGGCGACGCCGGAACGGTCCGACGATTTCGATATCTATGCCTTATTTCACCACCAGATTGCCTATGAAATAAGGCTCCACGACGCCTTAGCCGAAAACATGCTGGTGCCTTTTCACTACCACGGCGTCTGTGAAATCACGGTCAATGGAGAAGTCCTCGATGACAACAGTGATTTTTCGGCTTTGACCTGTGAAGAGCGGGTACGGCATATTCTCTATTATGCCGACCTCTATGGGAGCGACACGGACCGCGTCAAGGGCCTCGTCTTTTGCCGCAGTGTCGACGAAGCGAGAACCCTAGCCGCTGCCTTTAGAGCGCACGGCCGCCGGGCTCTGGCCTTGACGGGTGCGTCGAGTGAAGGGGAGCGGCAGGCAGCCATCGATCATTTGGAAGCCGATGCCGATCAGGACCGGGACTATTTGGATTATATCTTTACTTGCGACATCTTTAATGAAGGCGTCGATATTCCGCAGGTCAATCAGGTCATCATGCTGCGCCCGACGACGTCGGCCATCGTCTTTGTCCAGCAGTTGGGGAGGGGCCTTCGCAAATATCCTTATAAGCGCTATTTGGAAGTCCTCGACTTCATTGGCAACTATGAAAATAACTTTCTCCTGCCCATCGCCCTCTTTGGCGACCGGACCTACGATAAGGATTTTGTCCGCACGTTGATGCAGACCAATTTTCTGCCGGGACCGACGTCGGTTCACTTCGACGATATCGCCAAGGAGCGAATCTATGCAGCCATCGATAAAAAGCGGTCTCTTGCCGATTTAGACGACTTAAAGAACGCCTATCGCGATATGGCCTGCCGCCTGGGACGGCAGCCGATGATGATGGATTTCGTCCGTTTTGGCGATAAAGATCCGATGCTGTTCATTGCCAAGAAGGACTCCTTTTATGCCTTTTCCCAGTATATGGAACCGAGTCCGTCGACGCTGAATGACGCTCATCGGGCCGTGCTGAAGATGATGAGTCTTGAACTTGCCAATGGAAAACGCATTGAAGAAATCTTGATTCTTCGCCATTTGCTGGCTGAACCGTCGTGGTCGACGGCGGACCTTGCGGCAGAGACGGAGCGGTTGTACGGCTTTTTGCCCTCGACAGAAACCATGAACCATGCTGCCCGGCTGTTGACCTTGCAATTCTTTGTGAAAACGGCGCAGCAGAAATACGGCGGTATGCCCCTCATTTCTTTTGAACAGCACACCTACGCGACGACGCCGTATTTTGAAGCCCTGAAAGAAAATGCCGAATTTACGGCCTATGTCGACGATATCCTCGATTACGGGACCTATCGCTTTGAAACCCTCTATGTCCAAGACCATCCCGAAATCGTCGGCGGCTTCGTCCGCTACGGACGCTATTCTCGAAAAGACGTATCGCGGATCCTCAATTATGAAACGAACCGCGAAGGGACGCTGAACGGCTATCAAATCGTCGGGGATACTTGTCCCATTTTTGTTACCTATGAAAAGGCTGACGATATTTCGGCGAATACGATGTATGAAGACCAATTCATATCACCTCAGGAATTCAGTTGGATGACCCGGTCCCGCGTGCGCCTGTCGTCACCCCAAATCCCGGCCATTCAGGACCGTCATCGTCGCAAGTTGCTGTTCGTGAAAAAGAGCGATGCTGAAGGGTCTAATTTCTACTATATCGGCGATTTAAAGGTCCTCGGCGATCCTGTCGAGACGACCATCGCCAACGATGCCGGCGTACAGCTTCCCATCGTCAACTTTCGATTTATCATCGATAAGCCTGTCGAAGAAAAACTCTACGCCTATCTTTGTGAATAATTGTCTTGCTGCTGAAAATGTCATGAACCGATCGTCATGGCATTTTTCGCATTACCTTTTAACCTTTTGGGGAGGGGGGAACGACCGAAGCAGGTACGGCCTGCCTTCAGAACCAAAAACTTTATGGGGCAATTGTGGTACATTGTCCGGAAATGTGGTAAACTAGTGTAGTTACAGTTGAGATGTGGAGAGAGAGGTGTCTTTTTACGTATGGAAGATAAAACGGGTTCAGACTATAAAGCACGGAAACCGAAGAAGTTTAACGCCCGCATTGTAGCTGATAATATCATGAAGGGCGTCATTGTCCTGATCATGATGGTTATTTTCGTCATGATTGCCGACCAGCTCATCGGGACGCCTTTTATCAGTGCGGAAATTGAAGGCGAATTTTTCCACGGCAGTATTTTTGGGACGACGATCATGGCTGTCGTCACCTATATTGTCGGCATCATTTTAGGGGCCCTCGTCGGCTACGGCATTTCGCCCTTTGCCCTGCGCCTTATTTGGGCAGCCATTCATCGCCTTGAATTAGGACTCAATGATTTTGAAAGCCAGGATATCATCGTCGGGACGTTAGGTTTGCTTTTTGGACTTATTATTGCAAATTTAATTGGATTGGCCTTCGCCCGACTGCCTATCATTGGCGCTTACGGACCGATTGTATTCAACATCGTCTTTGGCTATGCCGGCATGAGCATTGCCGTTCGTAAGAAGAGTGAAATCATCGCCCTCGTCGGCAACCTGCGTCTGGGGCGGCCGAACAAGGAACACAAGCGGAAGGAACTAGAATTTTCCGGGAAACTCCTCGATACCAGTGCCATCATCGACGGCCGCATCGCCGAGATTTGCAGCACGGGATTTCTCGAAGGACCGCTTTTGGTGCCAGTCTTCGTCTTAGAAGAACTCCAGCTCATTGCCGATTCGTCGGATTTATTGAAGCGCAACAAAGGCCGCCGCGGCCTCGATATCTTAAAGCAGATGCAGGAAGACAATTACGTCGAAGTCCGCATCATCAATGATGATTTTGACGACGTCCAGGGCGTCGACTCCAAACTCGTCCGCCTGGGCCGCAAAATCAATGCCAAAGTCGTCACCAACGACTACAACCTGAATAAGGTTGCTGGTCTCCAAGGCGTAGCCGTCCTCAACATCAACGATTTGGCCAATGCTTTAAAACCGGCCCGCGTTCCTGGGGAACAGATGAATGTCCTCATCGTCAAGGCTGGCAAGGAAGAAAATCAAGGCGTTGCCTACCTCGACGACGGAACGATGATCGTCGTCGAAGACGGCCAGAAATATATCGGCTCCAATATGCCGGTTACGGTGACGTCGGTCCTTCAGACGTCTGCCGGACGCATGATATTCGTAAAAATCGCAAATGAGTAGGTGAAATGTGTGAAAGTATCTGTCATCGTGGTAGCGGCCGGCACAGGGAGCCGCTTCGGTTACGAGCGGAATAAGCTCTTTTATCCGCTGTGCGGCGAACCGGTCCTGACCCATACCCTGCGGAACATCTTTGCAGCCCGCTCGGTCCATGAAGTGGTCATCGTCCATTCCCGCATCGATACCAAGGAGATCCGCCGCATTGTCGACGATCTCCATCCCGTTCAGCCCGTCCGCTATACCCTGGGCGGGGCGGAACGAGAGGATTCGGTGTATAATGGACTCTTGGCCGTCAGCCCCGATATGGACGTCGTCATGGTTCACGACGGGGCCCGTCCCTTTGCCACTCCTGATTGGTATGATCAGGGCGCGGTCATGATGGAGACGGCTCGGGCAGCCATCTACGGCATTCCCTTAAAGGACACCGTGAAAGTTCGCGGTGACGACGGTCGGCTGCATACGCTGAACCGCAGCCGCCTGGTAGCCGCCCAGACGCCGCAGATCTTCCATCGGGACTTATTGATGGAAGCCCATAAACAGGCGCGGCTGAAGGGGTTGAAGGCGACGGACGATGCGTCCCTCGTCGAAGCCATGGGCGTGCCCGTCGTCATCCTCGAAGGCAGCGATAAGAACCGCAAGGTGACGACCCGCGACGACATTCCCATCCTGTCCTTGTATCTGAAGGGGCGGGAAGTCCAGCGCATTGGCACCGGCTACGATGTCCACCGCCTGGTCGAAGGGCGGCCGCTCATTCTCGGCGGCGTTGAGGTTCCCTTTGATCGGGGCCTTGACGGCCACTCCGATGCCGACGTCCTCATTCACGCCGTCATGGATGCCTTATTGGGCGCGGCGGGACTGCGCGATATCGGGACTTATTTTCCTGACAATGATGAGAACTTTAAAGACATCTCCAGCCTGGTGCTGCTCGCTAAGGTTCGCCATCTCTTGCAGGAAAAATGCTGCCGCATCGTCAATTTAGACGTAACGCTGCTGGCACAGCAGCCTAAAATCAAACCCTTTGTGCCGCAGATGATTGAAAATATTGCCGAGGCCCTGCGGATTTCTAAGTCGGCCGTCTCCGTCAAAGCGACGACGACCGAAAAATTAGGATTCGTCGGCCGGGAAGAGGGCATGGCAGCGCAAGCGGCGGCCATGATCCTAAGCTATCAATCGTACCTATAAGTATGTATTTAGGAGGAATTTTTTATGTCACAGGAAGTACGCGTTCGTTTTGCTCCGAGCCCGACGGGACCGTTCCATATCGGCGGCGCCCGCTCGGCACTGTTCAACTACCTTGTCGCCAAACACACGGGCGGCAAGTTCGTCGTCCGCATCGAAGATACGGACCGCAAACGTTCGACGTCCGAATCGGAAGAAAATATTAAAGAAGCTTTGAAATGGCTGGGCATTACCTGGGATGAAGGTATCGATGTCGGCGGATCCGACGGCCCGTATCGCCAGACCGAACGCCTGGACATTTATCAGAAATATACGGATAAACTCTTGGCCGAAGGAAAAGCCTACTACTGTTTCTGCACGCCGGAAGAATTGGAAGCTGAAAAGAATGCCCAACTGGCCAAAGGCGAAACGCCGGTATACTCGGGGAAATGCGCCGACCTTCCGAAAGAAACGGTCGAACAGTATTTAAAAGAAGGCCGTCCTCATGTCATCCGCATCAAGACGCCGAAAAATGAAACGATTGAACTCGACGACCTGGTCCGGGGCCACGTATCCTTCGACTCCAATAACGTCGGCGACTTCGTCATCGTCAAATCCGACGGCATTCCGGTCTACAACTACTGCGTCGTCCTCGACGATGCCTTGATGCACATCACCCACGTCATCCGTGCCGAAGAACATCTGTCCAATACGCCGCGCCAGCTGGTCATCTACAAGGCCCTTGGCTTTGATGCCCCGCAGTTCGCCCACGTATCGTTGATCCTCGGTGCCGACAAGAAGAAGATGAGTAAGCGCCATGGCGCTACTTCTGTTCAGCAGTACCGCGACATGGGCTACCTTCCCGATGCCCTGGTAAACTTCCTGGCCCTTCTGGGCTGGACGCCGGACAGCGATCAGGAAATCTTCAGCCGCGACGAATTGAACGAACAGTTCTCCTTAAGCCGCGTCGCTAAGAACCCGGCCGTCTTCGATATCGAAAAATTGAACTGGATCAACTTCCATTACATGAAAGAACTCGATGAAGATCAGCTCTATACCCTGTGCCTGCCGCACCTCCAACAGGCCGGCTATGCCAGTGAAAATCCGGATCAAGCCGAAGCAGCTTGGCTGAAAGCCGTCTGCGCCGCCATGCGTGAACACGTCCAGTACGGCGCCCAGATCGTCGATGCCGCCAAAGTCTTCTTTACCGAAGACTATGCGCCGGAAAATGAAGAAACGGCAGCTGTCCTGGCTGAAGAAACGGCACCGGCTGTCCTGGCTATGTTCCGCGATGAACTGACGGCCCTCGACGAAGTCACGCCCGACACGGTACAGCCCTTGTTCAAAAAGATTCAAAAGGGCTTGAAGGTAAAGGGAAAATTCGTCTACATGCCGATCCGTGTAGCCATTACCGGCGTCATGCACGGTCCCGATTTGAACGTCATCGTCGCCCTCATGGGCCGCGAAAAAGTTTTGGATCGCCTGAACGCCAGCCTTAATAAATAATAATGATTATATCTTGACAGATAAGTGATTATTGGGTACTATATACGTACATATTAATTAATAACATGTATCAAATAGTATGTTTGAATACGCATCTGCGATGAGCAAAATGAGTTGCAGTGGCATCCGCCAGAGAGAAAAAGCCGTGGCTGAGAGCTTTTTCAGGTCATAAGACTGCAATGCTGCCTTTGTGAGCAGGCCGGGTGAATGGAGTAATCCGGTCCGGTGCGCCCGTTACTGCGCAGTAAAGATTACGGCTGTGCCGTAAAAACAGAGTGGAACCGCGGGCCACCGTCTCTGTCATAAGGGATGGTGGCTTTTTTGGTTTAATTTTCAGGGGGGTAACAGTATGAGAGAACTGAAAGTATACAATACGCTGACTCGTAAAAAGGAGACCTTCGTTCCCGTCACGCCGGGCCAGGTCAAAATGTATGTCTGTGGCATTACGCCGTATAACCATTCCCACATGGGGAATGCCCGTCCTTTCGTAACCTGGGACGTCATCCAGCGCTATCTGGAACACCTCGGCTATGAAGTCACGCATATCCAGAACTTCACCGACGTCGACGACAAGATCATCAATGCCGCCAATGGGGAAGGCGTCAGCTGGGATACGATTTCCAACCGCTACATTGCGGCTTACTTCGACGTCATGGATAAGCTCCATATCCGTCGGGCTGACCGTTATCCCCGCGTCTCGGAACACATGGATGACATCATCGAAATGGTACAGGGCCTCGTCGATAAGGGCGATGCCTACGTCATCGACAACGACGTCTATTACAGCGTTGAAAAATTTGACGACTACGGTGAACTGAGCGGCCGCAGCCTCGACGACATGGAAGCCGGCGCCCGCATCGAAGTTGACGACCGTAAACACAATCCCATGGACTTTGCCCTCTGGAAGGGTGCTAAACCGGGCGAACCGGCATGGGACAGCCCCTGGGGCAAAGGCCGTCCGGGCTGGCACATCGAATGCTCGGCCATGAGCCATAAGTACCTCGGCGATACCTTTGACTTCCACGGCGGCGGCAGTGACCTCATTTTCCCGCATCATGAAAATGAAATCGCCCAGTCCGAAGCCTTTACGGGCAAAAAGCCGATGGTTAAATACTGGCTGCACAACGGGTTCATTACGATCAACTCCGAAAAGATGAGTAAGTCCTTGAACAACTTCTTCCTGGTCAAAGACGTCCTGGCTCATTACAGCCCTGACGCCCTGCGCTTCTTCCTCATTTCCAACCACTATCGCAGCCCCTTGGACTTCAGCGATGAACGTTTGGACGAAATGACGCGCAGCCTGGAACGCTTGGGAACGGCTATCGATAACGTCCTGGAACTGATGGAAATGCCGGCTGGCAGCAAGTCTCCCGAAGCCGAACAGCTCCTGGCTGCGGCTAAGAAAGACGAAGACGATTTTGAAACGGCTATGTGCGACGATTTCAACACGGCCTTGGCCAGTGCCGCCATGTTCGATCTTGCGAAAAACGTCAATATCTATAAAAATGCCGTCGTCACCAACGACGTTCCCGTCGACTCGGCCATCATGTCGGAAGTAAAACGAATCTTCAAGACCTTTACGGACATCCTCGGCATCCTGGAAGAACGCTGGGAAGGCCAGAAGGCCAATGCCAGCAGCAAGGACTACGACGATTTGATGCAGGTCATCCTCGACATCCGTCAGGAATGCCGCGTCCAGAAACAGTTTGCCCTGGCTGACGCCATCCGCAATAAACTGGCAGCTCTCGGCATCACCATCGAAGATTCTCCTCAGGGAGCACGTTGGAAAAAGTGAAATTCAAACAACTCCAAGCCTTAAAAAAACGGGCCTATCAGGCCTTTGCCGAAGGCAAGCGCCTCGATGTCCCTGAAAGCGATGCCGCCCGTCTCGATTCCATCAACCTGGCCTTTGTCGGCGATGCCTATTATGCCCTGACCCTTCGCAAACGCCTGGTGGAAACGGGCATTCCCCAGGTACAGGTCCTCCACGGCCTGGCAGCGGAGTTCGTGTCGGCCAAGGCCCAGGCCTGGGTCTACCGACGCCTTCGCGATAGCCTTACGGAAGAAGAAAAAAGGGTCTGTCAAAGGGCGCGCAATGCCCATTCCATGGCCCCTAAAAGTGCGACCGTTGCCGAATACCACGACAGTACGGCGCTTGAAGCCTTGGTCGGCTTTTTGGTCATGGCCGGACAGGGGGACCGGCTGGCCGAGATCATGGAACAGATTTATGAAGAAACAAAGGCTTACTGCAGCCAAACCAGAGGAGGTACGGAATGAGCGCGGATACACTTATCATCGGCCGCAACAGCGTCACCGAAGCCTTGAAGGCCGGTCGGTCCATCACCAAGATATACGTCGCCTCGGGCAATGAAACGAAGCCTCTGCAGCGGATTCGTGACTTGGCAGCGAAGGAGGACATCCTCGTCGAAGAGACGCCCTTAAAGGTCCTCAACCGCCTGGCACCGGACAACCGGCACCAAGGCGTCGTGGCCTTTGCCAAAGCCGTCGAATATGCCGACCTCACGGACGTCCTCATCGCCGCCGATGAAAAGGGCAAGGTTCCCTTTTTGGTTCTCCTCGACGGCCTGGAAGACGTCCACAACGTAGGGGCCATTATCCGGACGGCGGAATGTGCCGGTGCCGATGCCGTGCTCCTGCCGAAGCGCCGGTCAGCACCGATCAATGAAACGGTCGGTAAGACGTCGGCTGGTGCCATTGAATACCTGCCTTTGGTGCAGATCGGGAATATTTCCCAGACGCTGAAGCAACTCAAAAAACGGGGGTTTTGGGTGATCGGCGCCGATATGGAGGGGGAAACAGATTACTTCCACAGCTCTTTGACCGATCCCGTCGTTCTCGTCATCGGAAGCGAAGGACGAGGGATTTCCCATTTGGTCAAGGAGACTTGCGACGTCTTGGTCCAGATTCCCATGTTTGGCCACGTCAATTCTCTCAACGCCTCCGTAGCAGCGGCACTGCTCATGTATGAAGTCGTGCGCCAGCGCCAGGCGAATACCATTAAGTAAGCGAGGTGACGATAATGCAGGCAGCGTCTCATGTACCGGAAAAAAATGACCGCTTTGCAGGCATGACCGATGAAGAAATCGTCAGTATTGCCCAGTCCGAAAAGGACGGGCAGGCTACCGATTATATCGTTCACAAGTACCGTAACTTTGTAAAATCAAAGGCTCGCGCCTATTTTCTCGTCGGTGCCGATCGGGATGACATCATCCAGGAAGGCATGATCGGCCTGTATAAGGCGACGCGGGATTTTCGCGGTGATAAATTGTCGTCCTTCCGGGCCTTTGCCGAACTGTGCATCACCCGGCAGATCATTACGGCCATCAAGACGGCTACACGGCAGAAACACATACCCCTCAACTCGTACGTATCCCTCAATAAACCGATTTATGAAGAAGATTCCGACCGGACCCTGCAGGATATCTTGTCGGGCATCCGCGTCAGCGATCCGGAAGAACTCATCATCGGGCGGGAAGAATTCAACGATATCGAACTGAAGATGAATGAAATCCTCAGTGATTTGGAATGGAACGTCTTGACGGCTTATTTAGACGGCAAGTCCTATAATGAAATGTCACGGGAGCTCCATCGTCACGTAAAGTCCATCGATAATGCCCTCCAGCGGGTCAAACGAAAACTGGAACACTATCTGGAAACACGCAATGAAGAGGAAGGAACAGAAAAGATTGAGAAAGAGCCGAAATCAACTATTGATAGAAAGGCTAAATAAGTGTACAATAATACTGTTAGCGTCATTGTGTGAGGAGGATTAACGTGATCACAGCATTAGAAATCATCGTTGTCATTTTGGCACTGCTCATCATCGGTGTTGTCGTAGCACAGAAGAGCAAGACCCAGGGGATGGGTGCGGGCTTTGGCGGCGGTGCCGACGACCTGTTTGGCAGTCGTGCCCGCGGCATGGATGCCTTGCTTTCCAAAATGACTATCATCTTATCGGTATTGTTTGCCGTCTGTACCTTCGTGTTGGGCAGATTGATGCATACCTTTTAATGAAACTAATGAGGGCTGTCGCATATGCGGCGGCTCTTTTTTATCATCTGTTCTGTCGGGAGGAGCACTATGGATTTACAGCTGGCTCATGATATAATAAATATATGCAGTGCCATGGCCCCGGAAGGGGCGACCGTCGAAGACTGTGCCGAAAAGCTCGGCATTGCCGGTGCCAGACTGGCTGACGTATTTGAGACATTTGATGAATTGGTGAGGAGTGAAAAGCTCATGAGAATTACAGGAGATCGATATATTGCTGCCAAAACGCCGCAGGAAATTACCGGTATCTATAAAGGATATACGCCGACCTTTGGGTTCGTCATCAGCGAAGATCTGACGGAGGACGTCTACATTTCCGAGCAGAACCGCAATACAGCCATGAATAACGATAAGGTCACGGTCCGTATCATCCATGCCGGAAACGGCCGCCATAAGCAGGAAGGGGAAATCGTTTCCATCGTCGAACGAGCGAACCAGACCTTAGTCGGGACCTTTCAACTTGAAAAACACAGCGCTTTTGTAAAGCCCGATGATGAACGAATCCGTGAAGATATCTACATTCCTCTCGATAAAACAGGCAATGCCCGCAGCAGTGCCCGCGTCTTGGTGACCATTACCAAATGGCCGACACGGAACCGCAAGGCCGAAGGGGAAGTGACGGAAGTCCTCGGCTATAACGGCGACCGCGACCTCGATATCAAGGTCATCATGGCCCGCCACGGCCTGCCCTTTGCCTTCCCGGAAGAGGTAACGGCCGAAGCCGAAGCCATCGACCAGACCGTCGTCATGGAAGACGGCCGCCGCGATTACCGCGACCGCCAGCTCATCACCATCGACAGTGAAGATGCCAAGGACCTCGATGATGCCATCGACGTCGAAAAACTCCCCAACGGTCATTTTCGACTGGGCGTCTATATTGCCGACGTCAGTTACTACGTCCGGCCTCGCTCAGCCATCGATGAAGAAGCCTATAACCGGGGCACCAGTGTCTACCTCGTCGACCGGGTCATCCCCATGCTGCCGGAAGTATTGTCCAACGGCATCTGCAGCCTCAATGCCGGAGAAGACCGCTATTCCATGACCTGTGTCATGGAAATCGATACCCATGGGAAGGTCGTTAAATCCGACATCGGCCCGGCCGTCATCCGCGTCAAACGCCGCTGCAACTACGTCGAAGTCCGAAAAGCCCTCGTCGACGGCATCATCCCCGACGATTTGCAGCCCTTCATGCCCATGCTCCGGGATTTGCAGGAACTGTCGACGATTTTGAAGAACATGCGCCTTCGCCGCGGGGCCATCGACTTTGACTTCCCCGAATACAAGGTCATCCTCGACCCCGAAGGAGTTCCCTTGCGCTTAGAAAAACGGGAACGGACCCTGGCCGAGCAGATCGTTGAAGAAAGCATGCTTATCGCCAACGAAACCGTGTCCTGTTATCTCCGCGACAGCGACAACCCGTCGGTGTACCGTATCCATGAAATTCCCGAACCGGAACGACTGGACATGATGCGCACCGTCCTGTCCAGCTTCAACCTGCCCGTGCCCGATTCGGAACACGTCAAACCGGCTGATTTCCAAAAACTTCTGGAAACTACCAAGGGTACCGATGAAGCGGCCGTCGTTCAGACCATCGCCCTGCGCTCTATGCAGCAGGCCCGGTATGCAACGGCCAACGCCGGTCATTTCGGCCTGGCTTCGGAATGCTATACACACTTTACGTCGCCGATCCGCCGCTACCCGGACCTCTTGGTCCACCGCCTGATCCGCCAGTATCAGCGTCGGGGCAAACTGCGGGAAGAAGAAGCCCAGCAGTCCTTGTCGTTCCATACCATGGCCGCCAATCAGGCAAGCTCGCGGGAACGCATTGCCGTCGAAGCCGAACGGGAAACGGACGACCTCAAGAAATGCCAGTACATGCTGCCCTTCATTGGCCAGCCTTTCGAAGCTCACGTCACGGGAATCACCTCCTTTGGTCTCTTTGTCGGCCTCGAAAACGGCATCGAAGGCTTGATCCATATTTCCCTGTTGACCGACGATACCTACGAATTTGACGAAACGTCTTATACCCTGCGGGGCCAGTTCGGCGGAAAGGTTTACCGCCTCGGCGACGCCATGGAAGTCACCTTGGCTCAGGTCAACGTGGAAAAAGGTGAAATCGACTTCGTTCCCGGCCGCTATGAATCTCTGGAAGACGTCCAAAAGTTGATGGCCGCTAGCAGTGAACGGCGCCATAAACGAAAGGGCAGCGACAACAAGGAAGAAAAGAACAAGCGCAATTGGTTTTCTGGCGCAGGCGGCGCGAAGAAGGATAAAAAGAAAGACAAGAAAATCCGCAAGGATAAGAAGAACAGCCGCAAAAACGACCGCAAAGGTAAGAATACCAAAGTGCGCCGCAATAAAAAGAGTAAGAAGTAGGAGGTTTTAGAGTGGCAACATCACCGACTAAAGGTGTGAAATATATTTCGGATAACCGCAAGGCCCGTCACGATTATTTTATTCATGAAACGTATGAAGCCGGCATCGCCCTGACCGGTACAGAAGTCAAATCCCTGCGTCAGGGCAAGGTCAATTTGAAAGACAGCTTCTGCCGCATTGAAAACGGCGAAGTCCTGCTCTTAGGGATGCATATCAGCCCTTACGAACAGGGAAACCGCTTTAATCACGACCCGCTGCGGACGCGCAAGCTCTTGCTCCATAAGTATGAAATCATCAAACTGTTGGGCAAGATTCAGGAAAAAGGCTATACCCTCATTCCCCTCAACCTGTATTTCAAGAAGGGCAAAGTCAAGGTGACCGTCGCCCTGGCAACAGGGAAGAAACTGTATGATAAACGGCAGGCCTTGGCTGAAAAAGAAGCGAAGCGCGATATTGAACGCCGTATGAAAAATAGAAATTACTAAAGATAGGAGTAACCTTATGAATTCAGAAGATCCCAAAATTCTCTCGGATCGCGAGCGAGATAACTTCAGCGGACCGACCATCGACGAAGACGGTACGGTCCATGACCAGCAGTCCCTCTATGAAGAGCGGATGCGGGAACAGCAGGACGCCCGGCAGCAGCAAATCCATATCGTGACCAGTGGCCTGTCGTGGCGCGTCAAATTAGCTATCGGCGTCATCGTCTTCTGCGTCGTCGCCGTCATCATCGGTGCCCTGGGGCTCATCGTCATGGCCATGCCGTATTTGCTGGGCATCTTTGTCATCTACTGCCTGTACAGCATCCTGAGCTCCATCTTGCATCGCTAGACTATATATTAAAGAAAGGGCCAATTAGAGTATGAAAGAGAACATCGTCATCATCGACGGCAGCAGCCTGCTCTATCGGGCTTTTTTTGCCATTCCTCATCTGAGTGATCCCCAGGGACGGCCGACCAATGCCGTCTATGGTTTTTTGAATATGTTATTGAAGCTCTACAGCGAGCTCAACCCGCAGTACGTTGCCGTCGCCTTCGACAAGGGAAAGTATACCTTCCGCAACGACTTGTACGACGGCTATAAGGCCACCCGTAAGGAGGCCCCCGACGATCTGCGGCCTCAATTCGCCTTGATTCGCGAAGTCCTCGACTGCCTGGGCATCTCGGTCCTCGAACAGGAAGGCTATGAAGGGGACGATATCATCGGTACCCTGGCGAAAAACATGGCTGCCGAAGGCTATGCCGTCGACGTCGTCACCGGTGACCGCGATGCCCTGCAGCTCGTAACGAACGACGTTACGGTCTATCTGACTAAAAAGGGCATCACCCAGATGCTGGCTGTCACACCGGCCGTCATGGAAGAAGAATACGGCTATACGCCGGCCCAGGTCATCGAAATGAAAGCTCTCATGGGCGATACGGCCGACAACATTCCCGGCGTTCCCGGCGTCGGTGAAAAGACGGCCTTGAAACTCATTTCCCAATTCGGCAGCGTCACCGGCGTCTATGAACACCTGGCGGACGTGAAAGGGAAAAAGCTTCAGGAAAAATTGGCCGACAACAAGGATAAGGCCCTCTTATCCAAGGATTTGGCGACCATTCGCTGCGACCTGGACCTGACTTATACCATCGACCAGTTCCAGCCCCAGCCGCGCCAGGCTGACGTAGCGGAACTCTTTAAGAGCCTGGGCTTCCGTAATCTCTTGGAACGCTTTGCCGCCTTCGACCGCTTTGCTCATCTCGAAAGCGGTGCTGATGCAGCCGCAGCCCCGGTGGTGGAAGCCATCGAAGCGCCGCTGGCGGACAGCCTGAAAGACCAAATCGTCGCCGTGGCTGCCGAATTTGACGATCACCAGCCCATTCCGGCTCTTACGGGACTTTCTATGGCTACGGAAAAAGGCGCTTTTACAGTACCTCCGGAAGGCTATGGGGACTACCTGTCGGTGCTGCCGCAGGCAAAAGCCGTTATTACGGCTGACGGCAAGAATCTCACTAAGGCCGTTTCCGCCGTCGCTTCCGGCCGCCTGCCTTTAAAGGATATCATCCTGGCGGCCTATCTCTTAGACCCGACGCGGACGTCGTACGGCCTGACGTATATCTCGGAAACCTTCGACGTCAACCTTCAGGAACCGGCCGATGACGAAGCTAAAAGACTGGTCAGTGATGCCGCCTTTGCCCTTTCCGTTTGGCCTAAGGTCGAAGAAAAGATGGGAGAAGCGTCTTTGACCGACCTCTATGCGTCCATCGAAGAACCCTTGGTCCGGACCTTAGCTGTCATGGAAATGAACGGCTTTACCGTCGATACGGAGCGGCTCATGGCCATGAAGAGTGAATTGTCGACCCAGGCCGACGCCTTGGAAGAAGCCATTTACGACGACGCTGGCGAAACCTTCAACATCAGTTCGCCGAAACAGCTGGGCGTCATCCTCTTTGAAAAATTGAAACTGCCGGTCATTAAAAAGACCAAGACCGGCTATTCGACGGACAGCTCCGTCCTCGATGCCCTCATGGATCAGCACCCGATGATCGACAAGATCCTGCGCTTCCGGGCCTTGAAGAAACTCATTTCGACCTATCTCGACGGCTTGGAACCCCTCATTTCACCGGAAACGGGCCGCATCCATACCCATTTCAACCAAATGGTTACCTCGACGGGCCGCCTCAGCAGCTCCGACCCCAACTTGCAGAATATTCCGATCCGGACCGAACAGGGCCGCAAAATACGGTCCATCTTCATTCCCGGTGATGGCTACGACTACATCGTATCCGGCGACTATTCGCAGATCGAACTGCGCCTCTTGGCCCATCTGTCCCAGGACCCGACCATGATCGATGGCTTCCAAAAAGGTCAGGATATCCATCGCCGGACGGCGTCGGAAGTCTTCGGCATCCCTTGGGACGAAGTTACGCCGGAAGCACGGTCTCACGCGAAAGCCGTCAACTTCGGCATCATCTACGGCATCAGTGATTTTGGCCTGGCCCGCAACATCTCCATTTCTCGTCAAAAGGCCAAGGAATATATCGAGTCCTATTTTGCCCGTTACAGCACGATCCACGACTATATGAACGGCCTCATCGAATCGGCCAAACAGAGCGGCATGGCTGTCACCATGTTCGGCCGTCGTCGGACCTTGCCGGACATCAACAGTAAAAACTTTACGCGCCGCTCCTTTGCTGAACGGACGGCTATGAATACGCCCATTCAAGGCAGCGCGGCCGACATCATTAAGTTGGCCATGAATGCCGTTCAGGAAGAAATCGAAAAGCGTCAGCTGAAAAGCCGCCTCTTAGTCCAAGTACATGACGAACTGGTCTTAGAAGTGCCGGCTGGCGAAAAAGAAGAAATCGAAAAACTGTTGAAAGATACGATGGAACATATCGTCGATCTTTCCGTTCCCCTCGTCGTAGACATCCACAGCGGCGCCAACTGGGAAGAAGCAAAGTAGGTGAGACCATGCCTGAATTGCCGGAAGTAGAAACGATACGGTCTTTCATCGAAAAAAGGGTGCAGCATAAGGTCATCACCGCCATCGACGTATCCCTGCCGCGGCTCATCCGCAATACGACGGCGGAAAATTTCGTATCGGTCCTGACCGGAACGACCATAGAAGGTGTCAGCCGCCGCGGTAAATACCTCTTTCTCCACTGCAGCGGTCCGTCGTCGGTCTTGGTGCACCTGCGCATGACGGGAAGCCTCCTCTATGAGGATCAGCCCGGAGCCTTTTCCGGTCGGGCCGTCCACGTCGTCTTTTCCCTGACTGAAGGGCGCCTCTTGTACCGCGATATCCGCACCCTGGGCTGCTTATGGTTGGTGCCGTCGGAAGGGCCGACGGGCATCAAGGGCTATGACAACCTCGGCCCCGACGCTATCAGTCCGGCCTTTGCGGCAGAAGGATTATACCGTCTTTTAAAAGAAACGAGCCGGCCGGTCAAGACGGTCCTTCTCGACCAAACGAAGGTGGCCGGTATCGGCAACATCTACGTCGACGAAGCCCTGTTCCGCGCCGGTATCCGGCCCCTGCGCCGGGCCCATAGGGTCACCAAGAAAGAAGCGGCGAAGCTCCACGAAGCCATTACGGACGTCCTCCACGAAGGCCTCGAACACGGCGGGACGACGATACGGAACTTCATTAGCGGCAACGGGAAAGAAGGGCAAAACCAGGAAAACCTCCGCGTCTATGGGAGGGAAGGGACGCCGTGCACGGTCTGCGGCACGACCATTGAATACGTGAAACTCAACGGCCGCGGCACCCATTACTGCCCGAAATGCCAAAAGTAGACGTATTGTAAAAAAATATAGCGACAACCCCCAGTCTGTTCTAGGCTTAGCGCAGACTGGGGGTTATGTATTACAAGAATTGAGTTTTATTGAGTGTTAATACCTTTAGTGGTCTCGTTCATCTCCAATATTACAGGTGAAAATAAAATCTTAATAGTTTATGTTATAATAAACATAAGTGTTTCTCTAATTTAATAAGTATTTTTGGAGTAATTTACTTCTTAAAATATGCATTACTATAAAGAAAGACTGGGAAAAAAATGGTCACGAGCAGCATCAATTAGGCGTTCCAATTCTTGCAAACATTCTTCATCCGACAGCTTATTTACCTCCCACATTAAAACGGTAAAGTGAGCCATTTTAGTTGCCTTATCACGGTATAATCGCGGGCGATATTTGAATTTATTGGGAATAGGCTCCATCTCAAGATAACCGGTTAGTCCTTTCCTTTCAATTATTTCTTTTGCTTTTTGGATAATCCATTTATTTCTTTTCTCTAATGGTCCCATAGAAATCAACTCCTTTAATTAAAACCTTCCTTGATAGCAATATTATAACGGCCTTTAAGATACTTGTCAGAGGGGGAGCTTGCATTTATAGCTTACCCGTTGTTAATAGATGACATTGTACTGACAGGCTCGTGTTTTTAGAATATAATGAAAGGTTGTGAATTTAATGAAAGTACTTGATAAAAAAAAGATGGAAGTTCAAATACAGCATGAGCATCTATATTTACTCACAAAAGAAGAATTAAAGAGAAAAATATGTGCTCCATGGGGAGATTTTTATTATTTTACTCGTTTTACAGACGGTAGAGAAACTAGAAAAAAAGTTTTCGCTAAAATTCAAAAAAAACGTGCCGAATATTTTCGGAAGTTATTTCCTGATTATAAATGTGAGACTGTTCAAACTCTGATACCTTTTAAAAAAATTAAGTCTGCTGGTAAATTCACTAAGAAATATATCGATAAAGCTGATGAACGCTCTAATAAGGATGAATTTAAATATGAGGATCCATTGGCGACTCATGGAGGCACGGTATATGATTCCATGAAGATTTTAGAATATATTTTACAGTACTACTTTGATATAAAAAGTGGGAAAGAGAAGAGAACGAATCATAAAGAAAAATCGCTTTTAAATCAACCTAAAGACCTCAACTTTCTTGAAGATAATACTCTAAATGGAAGATATGAAACACTTCATCTGTTGGCACTGCAATGTTATAGCCGCGAAGAAGTTCAAGAAGCGCTTGCTTTTGATTCATTGGAATTAGTGGATAAATGGGTAGAAGAAAACAATATTCCTAAATTGCTCAATAGAAATATGGATGATTATTATATTTGGGAAGAAGACCTTTTAGACCGAAATTCCCTGCCGCCCAATGCGACTATAAGATTAAAATATAAAGTACCCAAATATTGCTATAGTCGCGAAGAGCTAAAAAAGATTCTTAACCTAGCGACATTAGAAGAGGTTGACAAGTGGGTAGAAGACCATAACTGTTCCAAAATGTTCGCTAGGGGGACCGGAGAATACTATGTTTTAAGAGGAGATTTATTGAATTACATCGATAAAGAAAAATTGATGATGGATAACGTCTTCCAGAATAGACCATGTACAGGGTGGTTGAAATTTCAAAAATATGGCTATGCAGAATTAACTCTTTTAATTTTGGAATATAAAATTAAAAATTTGGAGTACCTTACTAGTCATGATTTTCGGCGAAAATATGTAGATTATCAGCCTGAAATGGAGGATAAGATTGCAAGAGATGTAAAACTATTCGATGATATAATGACAGACCTTAATCCAAGAATGTATATATCCAGGTTATACGGTCTTGAAGATACCGAGAGTATTCTTTTGCTTTTATACAAGGAGAGGCGTCTTGAAAAACGAATTCGAAAAGAGATAGGTCATATGAAAGAAAGTCTTTTTTTAAAATTACGTAAGGAATATAAGGCGAATCTTTCTAGCGAGAATGTTTTTATAAAAGATGAATATGGAGTGAAGGGAAAATATCCTGATGATTTTGCACATTTGGATATGCTTTTTAAAGGTTTTTTATGGGATGCAGACCCCTTACCTCAAGGTACAGTTAGTATCGATTTCCTTTCGCGCTTTTTTTATGATGAAATTACTGATGAGAATGAGGTTCCTTTTAAAGAGGCTCTCGAGTTAAGTATATTGAGGCAAAAGATATTATTCTGTAAGTTAAAATATAATAGATGGGTACATCTTCGAAAAAAGGGAAACCCTTGACCTTTCGTGAGCAATGATTCTATAAAATATTTTGAGAATTATTAAAGGACAGAGCCAGTTTATGAAGATGGTGACTACAGATGATGCCTTTTTACTGTGTTTGAAAGGGGATATTTCTTGTTTTACCTTACATAATAGAATGAATAAGTCGAGTAGACCATTTTTTATATTCTTTCATCCTATAGATCAGACAATCCAGATACCACAGCTATAATTAAAATAGTTGAATATGTAAATATTGACATGATTGACAAGGGGCGTTACAATGGAAATACAGCATCAGACTGTATTTCTCGCCTTTGGAGGTTTTGCTATGAGAACATTTAAACGAATCTTGGGCCTTTCTTTACTGACCTTGGGGCTCTTCACCATGGGAGCCGGCATGGGGGCGGCTCAGTCGCAGGAAGTCGCCATTGACGGGGACCACGGCAAACTGTCGGCCGTCATCCAGCGTCCAGCAGGGAAGACGGAATATCCCTTGGTCATCATCATGCATGGTTTTATGGCCAATAAGGAACGGCCGCTTTTGACGAAACTGGCCGATGATTTAGAAAAAGACGGCATTGCGTCTATTCGCTTTGATTTTAACGGACAAGGACAGAGCGAAGGGCGGTTCCAAGACATGACCGTCGTCAATGAAATTGAAGATGCCAAGGCCGTCTATGCTTATGCACGGAAGCTTCCCGGCGTGACCAGCATCGCCCTGGCCGGTCATTCGCAAGGTGGTGTCGTAGCCAGTATGACAGCCGGTGAATTGGGCACACAGAAGGTCAAGGCCTTGGTTCTCATGGCACCGGCCGCCGTCCTTCGGGAAGACGCCATCCGCGGTCAAATTTTTGGCGTTCACTATGATCCCCTCAATCCGCCGGAAATCATTGACGTCCGCGACCACAAAGTCGGTGCGGCCTACGTAAAGACGGCACAGACCCTGCCGATTTACGAAACGGCGTCCCAATACCAGGGGCCGGCCTACATGATTCACGGTACGGGCGATGTCATTGCCCCTTATACGTACAGCCTTCGGTATCAGCGCATCTACTTTAACGGTAAGGTCCATCTCATCGACGGCGAAGATCACACCTTCAGTCATGATACCGATGGAGCAGCCAAAGATGCCGCCGATTTTTTCAAAGAAATCTTAAAATAACTCCTTCCTCATGAAGGGCGTAGAAGTTGTGGAGACATCGAACTTTCCCAACAGAGAGCATGTAAAAAAAGCCAGCAGCTTTTGACGATGGATATTGCCAAAGGCTGCTGGCTTTTTCTATGCTTTTTTAGAGAATCATCTAGATTGTCGATGCCGTCATAATGACGGGCTGTCGATGTTATTGAGCTGCATCGCGGGCGGCAGGACCGTTTAAGAGGACTGTATAGTCTTCGTCCGTAATTCGCCGCGCCGGAGCCGTTCCGATGACGCGCAGGGCTTCTTCTAAATATTTCTTTTCGACGACGATGACGGCCGGTTTATCGCTGTGCCAGAGGTCGTACAATTCCTGGTCGCTGTAGTACATCCCCGTCCGATCGGTATGTTGGAGACCGAATTCCAATTCGCCGGTGAAGTTGCCGGCGGCGATGGGACGGTCTAAATAATAGACCAGGCCCGGAATGAAGTAGTCGTACATGATGATGGGCGTACTGTCCGGGATGTTCAGCTTTTTAATATCTTGACTGACCGTGTAGGCCGTCTGGTGATCGTGAATCTGGCCTTGAATTTGATGAGCGCCGAGGCCAAAGCCGTAAGCCATGACGGTGAGGATGATGAACACCGTAAGGAAGCTGCGCCGCTTATGCCAGCACCAGGCAGCAGCCGCCGTTCCGATGAGGAGGGAGGCGATGAGCAGGCCGCCGTGGCTGAAAAAGTCGGCAATCGTCAGAAAATCGGTGTTCATGAGGTAGACGACGCCGGCTGCCGTAAACAGGAGGCAGAGCAGGGAGTTGATGAGAAAACTGTGGCCCAGCCAGGATTTTTCGCGGCGGCACCGTTCCAAAGAGGCGGCGATCAGGACCGATAAGGGCAGCCAGCAGGGCAGGATATACGTCGGTAGTTTTGAATCGGAGATGCTGTAAAAGACGTAGATCAGGCCGGCCCACAAGGAGAGGAGGATGATATCTTGCTTGTGGCGCAGCGTGCCCGGCGCACGGAAGATCCCCTTCTTACTGAAAAAGGTGGCCAGAAAACCCGTCCAGGGCATGAGACCGGCAATGAGGACCGGGACGAAGTAGTACCAGGGATGGAAGCGCTCGTGCATCTTGGTGGCAAAGCGCAGGAAGTGTTCGCGGATAAAGAAGAAATAAAAGAAGTCCGGGTTGGCTTGAGACACGAGGTAATACCAGGGGACGGAAATAGCCAGAAACAGCAAGATCCCGGGCACGTAGAAGAGTTTCAGGAAGAGTTTTGGCCGCCGGGTAAGCATGGCGTACCAAAAGAGGATGCCTACGGGAAAGGCGATGGCGATGAGCCCTTTGGTCAGCATGCCAAGGCCCATGGCGGTATAAAAGAGGAGAAGATACTTCTTCTCTTCCGTCCGCTCAAAGAGGTAAAAGGTGACCAGGCAGGCGTCGACAAAGAAGGTCAGGGCCATATCGAGGACGCCAATGGAAGCGACGATCAGCTGCAGGGCCGACGTAGCCAGGATGATGGCTGCCATGAGGCCCGTTCGACCGTTGTACATCGACCGGCCCAGGACGTAGGCTAAGAGGACGTTGCCAAAACCGGTCAGAGCCGGCAGGACGCGGCCCGTAAATTCCTTGAAGCCAAAGATCTTCATGGCCAGGGCCGTGACCCAGTATTGTAAAATGGGTTTTTCAAAGTAAGGCATGTAGTCGAAATGGGGCGTCAGGTAATCGCCGGACAGGACCATTTCCATGGGAATGCGATGGTAGCGGCCTTCATCGAGTTCGATGAGATGGTATGAGCCGATGTGGGCCAAGTAGAGAAAGGCGGCGGCCAGTAAGAAAAAGGCGAGTACCAGACGCCGGTGGTGCCGTAAGGCAGAAAGCATAAGATCCCTCCTATTTGTAATGATACTTTATCGTACACGGACGGCCTAAATAAAGGTTAAATAGAACGACAACTTTCTGTATATCTTGGTGATTTACCCGTTTTTGTATTCATTGATCCGGTCGTGGAGCAGGCGGGAAAATTCTTCGACGTAGTACGTACTGTTGTCCTTGTGCCAAAAGAGGCAGTAGTGACGCATCATGGGCTGACTGCCTTGATAGAGGGGCAGACAGCAGGTGGCCGTGCCTGACGGTGGTGTCGGTGACAGATTTTCCAAGGGCAGATAGCCGCGGTTGCTGGCGACGAGGAGACGGGCTTCTTCAATTGTCCGGGCAAAGATGAAGTTGTCGGCAAACCCTAAGGTATCGGTGTAATACGCCGCTTCGGATTGCTCGTGACTTTCTGCCGTGACCAGGATGCAGGGGAAGCGTTTCAAATCTTCCAAGGCGAGAAATTCCTGCTGACTCCGAGGATTTTGACGTGAGATTTCGGCATAGACCGTGCCCGTCGTGAGGATGTCGTTTTCGTATAAGTCAGAAAAGGCGCGGCGCTGGTCGCTGAGAATCAAGTCGGCCTTCCGCGTACGCAGTTCCTGGTAGAGGGATTCGTGGGTCCCGTTAAAGATCTGAATCGTGACTTCCGGGTAATAAGCGGAAAAGGAGGCAATCGTTTCATAGAGTTCACTGCCGACGTAGTTGTTCAGATAGCCGATGGAAAGCTGCAGCTCTTTATCTTCGCCTTGGCGCTGTGTTTCTCGCTTAAAGTCTTCGAGTTCCTGAATCAGTTCCTTGCCGTGGCGGTAAAAATACTCGCCGGCCGGGGTCAGGGCGAATCTCCGGTTGTGCCGGATCAATAAGGGTACGCCCAGATCTTCTTCCAGGACCTTGATTTGCTGTGATACGGCAGACTGCGAAATTTCTAAAGCATACGAGGCTTCGGTAAAGCTCTTGGCTTCGACGACGGCGATAAAATACTTCATTTGGCGAAACAGCATGGAATCACTCCTTCCGTTAGGGCGATGTATACCGTTATTATACCGTGAGTTTTGACATAAGTAAAACTAATGAGAAGCCTTTGAAATTCGAATTGTTATAAATGGATGATTTCGGTACAATATGGTTGTCAACAGGAACAAGAAGCCTGACAGAATCCATTGTATATCACCGGTACGGTTCATATATAGGAGGTAATTCCCATGAATGCAAATGAAAAGGACGTCGTCGTATTAATCGGTTCCGGCCAGATCGGCCAGGCCATTGCCCGCCGCGTCGGAAGCGGCCGTCACATCGTCTTGGCCGATTTGAAACAGGAACATGCCGACCAGGCAGCCCGGGTCCTGGAAAATACGGGATTTACAACGAGCACCCTGGCCGTCGATATTTCCTCGCGTTCGTCCATTTTGGGCCTCATCGATCACGCCCAACAGTTCGGCGCTATTAAATACCTCATCAACGCTGCCGGCGTGTCGCCGTCTCAGGCCTCGGTCGAAACGATCTTGAACGTCGACCTTTACGGTACGGCCGTCTTATTGGAAGAATTTGGCAAAGTCATTGAAGCTGACGGTTCGGGCATCATCATTTCGTCCCAGTCCGGTCATCGCTTGGGAGCCCTGCCGCAGGAAGAAACGGATCAGCTGGCCATGACGCCGACGGAAGAGCTGCTGGACCTTCCCTTTCTCAAAGCCATCAACGATACTTTGAAGGCCTATCAGTATTCAAAACGCTGCAACGTCCTGCGGGTCATGGCCGAAGCCAATAACTGGGGAAAGCGGGGCGCGACGGTCAATTCCATCAGCCCGGGCATCGTCATTACGCCCCTGGCCAATGACGAACTCAATGGTCCCCGGAAGGAAGGATACCGTAAGATGTTGTCCCTCTGTCCGGCCGGTCGTGCCGGTACACCCGATGAAATCGGCGACCTGGCTGAATTTCTCATGAGCCATAAAGGTCGTTTCATCTCCGGCAGTGACATCCTCATCGACGGCGGTACGACGGCATCGTATTGGTTCGGTGATCTCCAGTATTTAAAACAGACCCACTAATTAAGAGAAAAACGGTGTCGACTTTCCTGTCGCGCCTTATCCATAAATTCCTCAACTCAGAAAGGAGTTTTATCATGAACGATTTCGTATTTCAGAACACTACAAAAATTTATTTTGGTAAAGATCAATTAGCTCACCTCGGAGAAGAAGCGGCGGCTTTGGGTAAAAAAGTCCTCCTCGTCTATGGCGGCGGCTCGATTAAACGAAGCGGCCTCTATGACAAGGTCGTCGACATCCTGAAAAACGCCGGCATGACCATTTCCGAACTGGGCGGTGTCGAACCGAATCCGCACCACACGACGGTCAATAAGGGTGTCCAAATTTGCCGGGAAGAAGGCATTGACGTCATCCTGGCTGTCGGCGGCGGCTCGACTATCGACGCTTCCAAGGTCATGGCTGCCACGGTCGTATCCGATACGGACGATTGCTGGGACCTCATCATGAATAAGACGACCAGCCCCGGAGCTCTTCCGATCATGACCGTCCTGACCATTGCCGCTACGGGCTCTGAAATGGATGCCGGCGCCGTCATCAGCAACGTCGATACCCAGGAAAAACTGCCTTATGTGTCGCCGGCCGTACTGCCGACGGTATCCTTCCTGGATCCGACCAATACCTTTACCGTACCGGCTTATCAGACGGCAGCCGGCAGTGCCGATATGATCGCTCATATCTTTGACGTCGTCTATTTCTCGAAACAGCCGCGGATGGATATGCTTTACCGCATTCAGGACGAACTCTTGAAGACCGTCGTTACCTTTGCGCCCATTGCCCTTAAGGAACCGGATAACTATGAAGCCCGGGCTAACCTCATGTGGACTTCGACGTGGGCCCTCAACGGCTTCATCTTCGGCGGCGTAGAACAGATGACGCCGTGCCATATGATGGAACACGAATTGTCCGCCGTCTATAACATTACCCACGGTCACGGCCTAGCTATCCTCATGCCGCGTTGGCTCAAATATACCTTGAACGACGACAATGCTTGGCAGATCAAACGCCTGGGGACGAATGTCTTCGGCATCGACGCCAGCCTGTCCGATCGGGAAGGGGCTGAAAAGGCCATCGAAGCCTTGTCGGACTTCTTATTCAACACCTTAGGTCTCGACAGCCAACTGTCTGATCTTGGCATCGACGAATCGCACTTTGAAGAAATGGCGAAAAAAGCCTGCGGTCCTACGGGGGTCATCGAAGGTTTTGCCGATCTCACGCCGGAAGACGTCGTAAACATCTATAAAATGTGCCTCTAAGAAATCTTAAAAGGCAACAAATCTCTAAAATCCCATATTACAAGCACGGCTGCTTTAGCGGCCGTGCTTTTTTACGGTCTGTTTTGACCTTGCAGTAGGGAAAAGGGATTCATTAAGATTTCGAAAAAGGGATTCTGCTAACGATGGCGAATTACATATAATATAACAATTCTTATTGATTAAGAAGGGAGATTTATGATGAACGATTTCGTATTTCAAAATAGAACCAAGATTTACTTTGGCAAAGATCAATTAACTCACCTCGGTGAAGAAGCGGCAGCTTTTGGGAAAAAAGTCCTCCTCGTCTATGGCGGCGGTTCGATTAAACGGATCGGCCTCTATGACAAGGTCGTCGATGTCCTGACCAAGGCCGGCCTGACCGTATCGGAATTGGGCGGTGTCGAACCGAATCCGCGCCATACGACGGTCAATAAGGGCGTTAAAATTTGCCGGGAAGAAGGCATCGACGTCATCTTAGCCGTCGGCGGCGGCTCAACCATCGACGCTTCAAAGGTCATGGCAGCCACGGTCGCAGCTCCGACGGACGACTGCTGGGATTTAGTCATAAAGAAGGTCGAAAGCCCGCGGGCACTGCCCCTCATGACGGTCCTGACCATCGCGGCTACGGGCTCGGAAATGAATGCCGGCGCCGTCATCAGCAACGTCGATACAAAGGACAAGCTTCCGTACTTTTCGCCGGCCGTTCAGCCTGCCGTATCCTTCCTCGACCCGACCAATACCTTCTCCGTACCGGCTTATCAGACGGCATCAGGCAGCGTCGACATCATGGCTCATGTCTTTGACATGGTGTATTTTTCACGGCAGCCGCGGATGGATATGCTCTACCGCGTCCAGGACGAAGTCCTGAAGACCATCGTAACCTTCGCCCCTATTGCCCTCAAAGAACCGGATAACTACGAAGCCCGGGCCAACCTTATGTGGGCCTCGACGTGGGCCCTCAACGGCTTTCTGGCTGGCGGCGTGTCTCAGATGACGTCGTGCCACCGCATGGAACACGAACTGTCTGCCGTCTATGACATTACCCATGGCCACGGTCTGGCTATCCTCATCCCGCGCTGGCTCAAGTACGTCATGAACGATGACAACGCTTGGCAGATCAAACGCCTGGGGACCAACGTCTTCGGTATCGACGCCAGCCTGTCCGATCGGGAAGGGGCCGAAAAAGCTATCGAAGCCCTGTCTGACTTCTTCTTTAAGACCTTGGGCCTCGACAGCCGCCTGTCTGATCTCGGAATCGATGACAAACATTTCCGTGACATGGCTGAAAACGCCTGCAAACAGCTCGGCGGAACCCTCCACGGCTTCATCGACCTCACGCCGGATGATATCGTGAAGATTTACGAAATGTGCCTCTAAGATTTATTTATAAGGATTGAAGCCCCATATCCGATGTTTGATAAAGCACAGTTCTTTCGAGAGCTGTGCTTTTTTTGTATAGAAACGAGGCAGTGTTGGACAGAAAATCATTCTGCCAGTATAATAGAAGTATATTGCACGGAGAGGGAGAGAATGATTATGCTTCATATCGGATTGACCGGCGGAATTGCGTCGGGGAAGAGTACGGTAGTGACCATGCTCAGAGAATTTGGCGCCGGCATCGTCGACTGTGACGTCATCGCCCATGACGTCGTCTTGCCGGGAACGAAGGGCCTTGAAGCCGTTGCTGCTGCTTTTGGCCCGAAAGCTCTTTGCGAGGATGGCTCCATGGACCGGGCTTACATCGGCAGCCTTGTCTTTCAGGATAAGGCGAAAAAGGCCCAGCTCGAAGGCCTGCTGTTTCCCCTCATCCATGACGGCATCGAAGAAGAAATCCGAAAAATCGAAGAAGATAAAAAAAATCCGGTCATCTTTCTTGACATGCCTTTACTTTATGAGATAAAATACAATTCGTACGTTGACGAAACATGGCTCGTATACGTCGATGCCAAGACCCAACTTCAGCGGTTGATGCAGCGGAATGGCTATTCCGAACCGGAGGCGCTGGCGCGGATTCATGCCCAGCTTCCCATCGACGAGAAACGGTCTTTGGCACAGATTGTCATCGATAATAACGGGTCGCCTGAAGCGACGCGGGCACAAGTGAAAGCCGCATGGCAGGACTTGATGGACCGCATTGGAATGTAGGGAAAAGTCGTGAGAAAAAAGGGAAGTACAAAAGGGAAAATCATCATAGCAGCACTGGTACTTTGCTTTTCGGCATCGTATTTCTATTCATGGAAAGATGATGTCATGCGAAAATTCGTCTACCCCCTTCAGTACGATTACCTCGTTCGGCAGTATTCTTACGAATCGAAGATCGATCCGGCCCTGGTGGCGTCGGTCATCTTAGTCGAAAGCAAATTTGACGAACGGGCGGCTTCTCAACCCGGTGCCCACGGCCTGATGCAGGTCATGCCGGATACGGCGCAGTGGATTGCCGATGAGATGGGAATGACTGACTACACGCCGGATAAGCTCAGTGACGTCCGTACCAACATAAGGCTGGGAACATGGTATCTCGCCTATCTGTTAAAAGAGTATGATGGGAATCAAATACTGGCTCTGGCTGCGTATAATGCCGGTCGGGGACACGTCGATTCTTGGGTCCGGGAATATGGCTGGACAAAAGATTTTCAAGAAATTGAAAAAATACCCTTTTCAGAAACGCGGGAATATGTTAGAATAGTTTTGTTGAACGAAAAGCACTACAAGCAGCTTTATGATTTTTAAGTTATGCGGTTGTGGCGGAATGGCAGACGCGCTGTCTTCAGGCGGCAGTGATCTTCGATCGTGCGGGTTCAACTCCCGCCAACCGCACCATTCATTACTATGGATAACACATTGATTGAAACACTCAAACAATGGAATATCATGACTGTTCTCCCACTTACGGTGGGAGATTTTCAGTTATTGGAAGAATATCGCATGGTCGAGAAAGACGGCAACCCCGTCGAATATCGCCTGTTCACTTATGAAAATAAGGAGAACGGCTGGACTGTGAGAGCTATCTTCAACCCCGAATCGGAGGAATACGCCGTTCGGGTCGATATCGGCATGTTGGAATTTGCCCTTATCGAATTTATTACCGGATCCTTTGACGCCTTCCGCAAGATGGTGGAAGAGCGACTGGCCCGGATCATTCATAATTCCTATGTGGATCGAAAGGAAAACTTCGGCGTCATCTTGAAACACAAGGGACTGCCCGACCTTTCCTGGGATGATTTTCTGCCTGAATCGTACGGCGGGTTCCGACGGCTCATCAAGCCGAACGACGCAGTACGCATCATCAACGGCTCCTACATGATCTTGTCGTATTACGATAAGGCATCGCGAAGCGGGCTGTCCCTGATGTACAATGTCCTGCGAGACGATTTCTTCGCCGAACGGCGGGTGCAGAATTTCCCCAATCTGGTTCATGACTTCGATACGTCGACCCTGCGGGAGCTGGAAGCGGCCCTTCGCAAGCGGTTACTGCCGGTCCTCGATGAGATCGGTGCCGACCGGGACAAGTCGTTGTCAGAATGACCAGACAGTGGTATACTAAAAGTAATTTAGATGTTTCGATGCGAAGAGTGGGTGAGAGCCCACTCTTAACTTTTACCTAACAGAAAATTTTTTGAGGACAGGCTGGTGAATACGATGAGACGTGAACACATTGAAGATTTGATTGCTAAAGAAGTAGAAACGATTATTGCGGGATCTGATATCGAGTTAGTCGATGTCGAATACGTGCGTGAGCGGGACTGGTACTTGCGCGTGTTTATCGATAAAGAAGGCGGCGTCGACCTGGAAGACTGCCAGGCTGTCAGTGAAAAACTGAGCCAGGTCCTCGATGAAAAGGATCCGATTCGCGAAAATTATCTCCTCGAAGTATCGTCGCCCGGATTGGACCGCATCCTGCGGAAGGATAAAGACTTTATCCGCTATGCCGGCCGGAAAGTCGATATCCATTTTTTCAAAGCCTGGAACGGCGTCAAGGATGTGACGGCTGAACTGGTCAAAAAGACGGCAGACGATAAACTCGTCGTTCTGATAGACGGGGAGGAACACGAGATAGACAGGAAAGAAATATCGCAAGTCCGTTTGCATATTGATTTTTAGTGGAGGTTATTACCGTGAATAAAGAATTGCTCAATGCTATTGCTTACTTATCCGAAGAGAAAGGCGTATCTTCGGATGTCATCTGCGATTCTCTGGAAGCCGTCCTGATTACGGCCTACAAAAAAGAGCCCGATGCCAATCCGACGGCAGAAGTTACCCTGAACCGTACGACTGGGGACTATCAGATCCAGGCTGCCAAGACCGTCGTCGATGACGTCGAAGATGAAAACATCGAAATTTCTCTTGATAAGGCACGGCTCATCGATCCCGGCTATGAAGTCGGCGACATCGTCAACGTCGATGTCACACCGGCCAACTTCGGCCGCATCGCCGCTCAGGCCGCCAAACAGGTCATGATTCAGCGCCTGCGTGAAGCCGAACGCAATATCGTCTATGATGAATTTTCCGACCGCATGGATGACATCATTACAGGAATCATCCAGCGTATCGAAAATAAGAGCGTCTATGTCGATCTCGGGAAAGCCGAAGCGATCCTGCCGGCGTCGGAACAGATTCCGACCGAAACCTACACCGTAGGCCAGCGCATCAAATGCTACGTCGTCGAAGTACGTAAGACGACGAAAGGCGCCCAGATCCTCGTATCCCGGACCCATCCGGGCCTGCTCAAACGCCTCTTTGAATTGGAAGTACCGGAAATCTATGAAGGTGTCGTCGAACTGAAATCCGTGGCCCGCGAACCGGGTCGCCGTTCGAAGGTCGCCGTCTATTCCCGCGATGAAAACGTCGATTCCGTCGGCGCCTGCGTCGGCCCGAAAGGCGTTCGCGTCCAGAACATCGTTTCTGAACTGCAGAACGAAAAGATCGACATCGTCAAGTGGGATGAAGATCCGGCCGTGTACATCGCCAATGCCCTCAGCCCGGCCCAGGTCATTTCGGTCACCGTCGACGAAGCTGAAAAATCTTCAGGCGTCGTCGTTCCCGATTACCAATTGTCCCTGGCCATCGGCAAAGCCGGTCAAAATGCACGCTTAGCTGCAAAACTGACCAACTGGAAAATCGACATCAAGAGCGAAAGCCAGGCGGCCGAATCCTTCGACGATGACGCTCCGGAAGCGGCGGAAGCCGATGACATGGACGTCCTCAGCGAAATGGCCCTGCCTTCAGATGACGATACGACCGTCCCGACGGAAGGAGAATAAACGATGAAGACCCGAAAAACTCCGATGCGCGTCTGTGCCGGCTGTCAGGAACTCAAGAGCAAGAAAGAGATGATCCGCGTCGTCCGCACGCCGGAAGGTACGGTTGAAATCGACAAGACCGGCAAGAAGTCCGGCCGCGGCGTCTACCTTTGCCCGGACAGCGAATGCCTTGAAAAAGCTTATAAAGAGCATCGCTTGGAACGGTCGTTAAAGACCAAGGTATCGAACGATATTTATGAAGCTTTGAGAAAGGACCTGTTGTGAGCGACAAAATCCTGAATCTCTTAGGCCTTGCCTGCCGGGCCGGCAAGACCGTCTGCGGTGATGGAGCCGCACAGAAAACATTGAAAAAAAAGAGCGTCCCTTTGCTGTTTCTCGCAGCCGACGGCGGCAATGACAACGTCACCAAATACCGCCGCCTGGCCGAAAGAAAGGGAATCGTCATCATTGATACATATACAAAAGATGAATTAGGAAGCGCTGTCGGCAAAGCCCAGAACGTCATCGTTCTGGTCGACGATAAAGGATTTGCGGCAGCCATAGAGAAAGCGAAGCGTGATATATAGAAGGGGGTAACTAGATGACGAAACGAGTATACGAAGCCGCGAAAGAATACGGCGTTCCTACGAAAACCGTTATAAAGACGTTGGAAGATCATCAGATTAAAGCCGGTAACTTTACCAGCATCGATGCCAACATGAAGGGTATCCTTGACGCAGCCTTTAAAAAGGGCCCCAAAGAAGATGCCAAGGCAGACCGCAAACCGGAAAGGAAGCAGGAAAGCAGACCTGAAAAGAAACAGGAAAATAAACCGACAGGGGAAGGAAATAGCCGAACAGTGAACGAAACGAGCCGACAGAATAAAAACAGAAAACAGAGCAACCCGCGCAGACAGAATAGTCAGAACAATCAGGGAACGCAGAATACCCAGAACCAGAACGCCAAACGCCAGCAGGGACAGCAGGGCCAACAGAGCCATAACGCCAAAAATGCCCAGGCCGGTCAGAAACAGGGTGCGTCCCGTCAGCAGCAGGGCGGCAATAAAGGCGGTCAGAACCGTCAGGGCGGCGATACGAAACGTACCCGCTACTTCGGCAATTCCCAGCAGGGCGGAAACGAAGGCGCTAACCGCAGCGGCGGCAACAATAAGAACAACAATCGCCGCGGCGGCCAGCAGAACCGCAACAACAAGAATAACGGCGGCAGCCGTCCGCATACGCTCTTGTCCAATGTATTGAACAAAGGCAAGCATAAGAATAAGCGCAATCAGAAAAATCAGGCTCCTGTCGCTGCTGAAATGCCGAAGAAGAACTATCCGACGTCGGTCGAACTGCCGGAAACGATTATCGTTAAAGATTTTGCCGAACGGATGGGCCGCGATGTCGGCGAAGTCATGAAGAAGCTCCTCATGGGCGGCATCATGGCTACCATCAACCAGGAACTCGACTTCGATACCGCTTCTTTGATTGCCGACGAATTCGGCGTCACCGTTACCATGGAAGCCCCGCCGGAAGATCCGACGGAAATCGAAGAAATCATCGATGCACCGGAAACCCTGAAAACTCGTCCGCCTGTCGTCACCATCATGGGTCACGTCGACCACGGCAAGACGAGTCTCCTCGACGCCATCCGTCAGACCAATGTCACCAGCCACGAAGCCGGCGGCATTACGCAGCACATCGGTGCTTACCAGGTCCGTTACGAAGGCAAGAAGATCACCTTCATGGATACGCCGGGCCACGAAGCCTTTACAGCCATGCGTGCCCGCGGCGCCCAGGTTACGGATATTGCCGTCTTGGTCGTTGCCGCTGACGACGGCGTCATGCCGCAGACGATTGAATCCATCAACCATGCCAAATCGGCAGGCGTACCGGTCATCGTCGCCATCAATAAGATCGATAAAGAAAGTGCCAACCCGGAACACGTCATGCAGCAGCTGACCGAATACGGCCTCATCAGTGAAGACTGGGGCGGCGATACCATCATGGTTCCCGTTTCGGCACATAAGAAAATCGGCCTCGACGAACTCCTCGAAAACATCCTCGTCTTGGCAGAAGTACAGGATCTCAAAGCCAATCCGAACCGCCCGGCTCAGGGTGTCGTCATCGAAGCCAAGCTCGATAAAGGCCGCGGTCCTGTCGCATCCGTCCTCATTCAGAAGGGCACCCTGCGCGTCGGCGATACGATCATCGTCGGCACGGCCTTCGGGAAAGTTCGTGCCATGAACAACGAACGAGGCGAACGGGTCAAGAAAGCGGAACCGTCCCTGCCCGTCGAAATCCTCGGCCTCAACGACGTACCGGAAGCCGGCGACATCCTGAACGTCACCGACGAAAAGACGGCTCGTTCCGTTGCCGAAAAACGAATGGAAAAGAAACGTTCGTCCGAACTCCACGTCAATGCCAAGGTTACCCTCGACGACTTGTTCAACCAGATCCAGCAGGGCGAACTGAAGGAACTGCCGCTCATCATCAAAGGCGACGTCCAGGGTTCCGTCGAAGCCCTCAGCCAGTCCTTAATGGGCATCAAGAGCGACGAAGTCCGCATTGCCATCGTCCATTCCGGCGTCGGCGCCATCAACGAATCGGATATCATGCTGGCTTCGGCTTCGAACGCCCTCATCATCGGCTTTAACGTCCGTCCTGATGCCGCTGCCCGTAAGATGGCGGAACACGAAAAAGTCGACATGCGGATGTACCGCGTCATTTACGACGCCATCAACGACGTCGAAGCGGCTATCAAAGGCATGCTCGAAAAGAAATATGAAGAAAAGATCATCGGCCGTGCCGAAGTCCGTAAAGTCATTACGACGCCGAAGGTTATCGTCGGCGGTTCCTATGTCAAAGAAGGGAAGATCACCAGCACGTCTAAGATCCGCCTCATCCGTAACGGCATCGTCGTTCACGAAGGTGAAATCGACGGCCTGCGCCGCTTCAAAGACGACGTCAAGGAAGTCGCTTCGGGCTACGAATGCGGCGTCACCCTTGAAAAGTACCGCGACATCAAGGAAGGCGACGAAATCGAAGCCTACGAAATGGTCGAAGTCGAACCCGAATAAAGGAGGGGACATTCGATGGGAGAATTACGAGTACGAAAAATCCAGGAATTTATTAAACAGGAAGTATCGAAGATGCTCCTGAATGAATTAAAAGATCCGCGCATCGGTTTCGTCACCGTTACCGATGCCCGCATCACCGGCGATTTGCGCGACGCGACGATTTACGTCAGCCTCTTTGGCGACGACGAAGCGAAAAAACAGACCTTAGAGGCCTTGAAACGCGCCACCGGCTACATCCGGACGGAAGTAGGCAAACGCCTGGGCATCCGTTATTCGCCGTCCATTGTATTTAAAGAAGATACGTCTCTTGATTATGGGATGAAGATCGATAAGATTCTGCACGACATTGAAAAGAAGGATTGATGATATGAATTGCTCCGCTCAGGAAATCTATACCCTGCTTCACCATTATGAACACATCTTGGTGACGGCGCATGTCAGTCCTGACGGCGATGCCTTAGGGAGTGTCCTGGCTTTATGGCACTGGCTGAAAGCGGAGGGGAAGGATGCCGTCATGGTCATCGACGATGACATTGACGACCGCTATAACTTCCTCGACGGCTTGTCGGCGATTTGCCGGCCCGACCAGGTCAAGACCGACGCCTCGTGGCTTACGGTCGTCCTCGATGCGACCGGCCTGGGGAGAATCGGCAAGACGGCCGACCTCGTCTGCGGCAAGGTCCTGAACCTCGACCACCACATCTCAAACGAGCATTTTGCCCAGTGGGAATACTTTAAGCCCGACTATGCGGCGACGGGAGAAATCCTGACCTACCTCTTTGACCAATGGCATATCACCTGGTCTCCGGCCATAGCCGACGCCCTCTATACGGCTATCGCTACGGACTGTGGTTTCTTCAAGTTCAACAACACGACGGGCCATACCCTGCGCATGGCCGCCGTCTTGGTCGACAACGGCGCTCAGCCCGACGTCATCTCCGACCACCTCGACGCCCGGTCCCTCAATAAGCTCCGGGCCCTGTCGAAGGTCTTGGATCAATTGGAACTCTTTGCCGACGGCCGCATCTCCTGCCTGTCCTACACGCCGGAACTTTTGGCCGTCATCGGCGAGCACACGGGCATCTATATCGACTATGCCCGCCGCATCAAGGGGGCCGAAGTGGCCTTTACGGTAAAATACATCGGCCCGACCGAAACACGGGTCAGCCTGCGTTCCAAAGGCGTCGACGTCAATGCCATCGCCGCATCTTTCGGCGGCGGCGGCCACGTTCGGGCTGCGGGCTGCACCTTGGATAAACCTTTGGATGAGGCTAAAGCCCTCATCGTAAAGGAAATTGAAAAGCGCCTATGATACACGGAATCATTAACGTACTCAAGCCGACAGGCATGTCGAGTCACGACGTCATCGGCTGCCTGCGGCGTATTTACGGCATGAAAAAAATGGGCCATGCCGGTACCCTGGATCCCTTGGCAGCGGGCGTCCTTCCGGTCTATGCCGGTCAGGCGACGCGCCTCATCGAATACGGCGACAGCGACGTCAAGTCCTACCACGCTGAGTTCGTCCTGGGACTGGCTACCGATACCGAAGACAGTACGGGGACCGTCGTCGAAACGGCACCGGTTCCGGACCTTACTGCCGACGACGTGCGCCGCACCTTAGCTTCTTTCTGCGGCGATATCGACCAGGCGCCGTCGAAGTATTCGGCGATTAACGTCAACGGCGTCAAGGCCTATAAATTGGCCCGCCAGGACCGGGATTTCACTCTGCCCGTGCGGCAGGTGACGATCCACAGTTTGGAACTCTTGTCCTTCGACGGCCGGCGCGGCACCTTCGCTGTGACCTGCTCGAAAGGGACGTATGTCCGCTCCCTTATCCGCGACTTGGGGACGGCCCTTGGAACCTGCGCCTGCATGACCTATCTGGTCCGGACCCGGGCCGGGCTGTTTACCATTGAAGAAGCGGCGACCCTGGAGATGCTGGAACGAGATCCGGCGGCCTACGTCCTTCCGGCTGACATGGCCATTCATGATATACGGCGGGCGAAATGCTCGGCGAAACAGTGTGATTTTCTCCTTCAGGGGCGGCCTGTGCCCTTTGCTGGGCCCAACCTTACCGATGGAGACGTACTGCGTGTCTATGGGCCTGACGGGCGGCTGATGGGCATCGTACGCTACGATGAAGCGCACCATATCCTGCGTCCCCATAAGATGTTTGCAGACGGATTGTGAGGTAACTAACGATGGAAATATTCCACTCCTTTCAGGAAATAACCGGCTTTACCGGAGCCGTCGTGGCCCTCGGGACCTTTGACGGCATCCACAAAGGCCATCAAATGGTCATGAAGACGGCTATCAAGCGGGCTGCTGCCGGCGGTGTGAAAACCATGGTTGTCACCTTCACGGCCCATCCCATGTCGGTCTTGTGCCCGGAAAAAGAACCGCTGCGCCTGGCCACCATCGGCCAAAAAGCAGAATATATCGAAGCTGTCGGCATCGACGGGCTGGTCCTCCTGCCCATGAGCGAAACCTTACTTCGCGAATCACCGGAGGAATTCTGTCAAAATCTCGTGACCCATATTCATCCGTCGGTCATCGTCGTCGGCTCTAACTTTACCTATGGGGCCAAGGCGGCCGGCAATACAGACACCATGAAAGAATATATGGCGCAGTACGACATTCCCGTCGAAGCCCTGACCCTGCTCGAACGGCCGGGTGGGACGACGCCCATCAGCAGTACGGTTATTCGCCGGCTCATCCAAATGGGCCATATGGAAACGGCAGAAAACCTGTTGGGCCGCCCCTTTGCCCTGACGGGTGTCGTCGTGCCCGGTGACCACCGCGGCCGGACCATCGGCTTTGCCACGGCCAACATGATGATTCCCGTCAACATGGCCATTCCGCCGGACGGCGTCTATGTGACCGAATTGTGGTGGGATGGGGAAGGGCACCCAGCCATGACCAATATCGGCGATAACCCGACCTTCGAGAACCAGTACCGCCGCATCGAGACCCACGTCCTCGACTGGGACAAGGATCTCTACGGCAAGCATGTCAGCCTGCGCTTTCGGAAGCGCCTGCGCGGCGAAGAAGTCTTTGCCGGCGCCGACGACCTCATTGCCCAGATGAAGGAAGACGAAAAGGCGACGCGGCAGTTCTTTGCAGTGGATGAAATTGAATAAAAACCGTTAACAGGAAAAGGTTTTGCTCATGATTTTCTTAATTAGAGCAACTTTTCCTGTTTTTTTCATAAAAAATGTAGAATAACACACTCTGAAGTGGTATAATAAGTACCATTACGACGGATAGTTATACGTCGTATCCAAAGCAAGTCAATAGATAGGAGTGAAGTTTTATGGTAATGTTTTCTGAAGAAGCAAAAAGTTTGCACGCATCTGACATCCGTGAAATCCTGAAAGTCACAGAAAATCCGGAAATTATTTCCTTTGCCGGCGGTCTTCCGGCACCGGAACTGTTCCCGATTGACGAAATGATGAAGGTGGACGTGGAAATTTTGAAGAAAGAAGGGCGTCAGGCCGTACAGTACAGCACGACCGAAGGGTACATTCCGCTGCGCAAACAGATTGCTGCCCGCATGAAATCGTCCTTCCACACGGACTGCACCTATGAAGACATTATCATTACCGCCGGCTCTCAGCAGGGCCTGTCTCTCCTGGGCCAACTCTTTTTGAATGAAGGCGACGTCGTCCTCGTCGAAAGCCCGACTTATATGGGCGCTACGACGGCTTTTGCTGTCAATTTCCCGCAGTTCGTCGAAGTCGAAACGGATGATAAAGGCATGGTGCCGGAAGCCTTGGAAAAGGCCATTGAAAAGTACGGTGACCGCGTCCGCCTGATGTACGTCATCCCTGAATTCCAGAACCCGACGGGCATCACCTGGCCGTTGGAACGGCGCAAGGCCGTCATGGATATCATGAACAAACATGACATCCCGGTCATCGAAGACGATCCCTACGGCGAACTCCGTTATGAAGGCCAGACCATGCCGACCTTGAAGTCCATGGATACCAAGGGCAACGTCATCTTCCTCGGTTCCTTCTCGAAGATCTTCATGCCTGGCCTTCGCATCGGCTGGATGGTCGCTCACCACGACATCCTCGAAAAGGCCGTCATGCTGAAACAGACCGTCGACCTCCAGTCCTCGTCCTTTGCCCAGCGCCAGGCTTCGTATTATATCGACATGTACGACCTCGACGCTCACGTCGCCAAGATTCGTGAACTCTACGGCAAACGCCGCACCCTGATGTATGATTCGATGAAAAAATACTTCCCCCAGGGCCTTTCCTTTACCTATCCGGAAGGCGGCCTGTTCACCTGGGTCACCTTGCCTGAAAACATCGATGCCAAGGCCATCATGCCGGAAGTCATCGAAAAGAAAGTCGCTTACGTACCGGGCGGAGCCTTCTATCCCAACGGCGGCAACGGCAACCACTTCCGTTTGAATTATTCCAATATGCCGGAAGACCGCATCGTCGAAGGCATCAAACGCTTAGCTGAAGTTTTGAAAGAAAAGATGGGTAAATAATTAAACTTTGCAGGAAATGAGACGCTCTCTCCCGAGGGCGTCTTTTCTTTTTTTATTTTTTTTAAAAATTTTTTACATGAATTACTTAATATTTTCTTGAATTGACTTTTGGTATTATCGGTAATTGACTCTAATACCCACGATTTTATAGGTTTGCATAATTGAGAATGTAGCTATGACATAAACGTTTAATTGCATAAAAGTAATTTAAATGATACTATATAAACATAGATATGCGCTATGCACAATAATGAAGGAGTGAGTGAATATGCAATTTTCCAACTTAGCTATGAATTTGAAAGCCTCTGAAATCCGTGAACTCTTGAAACTGACGACCATGCCGGAAATTATTTCCTTCGCTGGCGGCCTGCCGGCTCCGGAACTGTTCCCGACAGAAGATCTCAAAAAAGTTGACGAAGCTGTATTGACCAAAGAAGGCCAGGCTGCCCTGCAGTACGGCACGACCGAAGGGTACACGCCCCTTCGCGAACAAATCGCAGGCCGCATGAAAAAATCCTTCATGGTCGACTGCACCCCTGAAAACATCGTCATCACGTCCGGCTCGCAGCAGGGTCTGTCCCTCTTGGCTCAGATTTTCCTCAACCCCGGTGACGTCGTTCTCGTAGAAAGCCCGACCTACCTCGGCGCTATCAACGCTTTTAAACTCTGTGGTCCTGAATTCGTCGAAGTTCCGACCGACGACAAAGGCATCATTCCGGAAGAACTTGAAAAAATCTTGGCAAAATACGGCGATCGCGTCCGCATGATGTATGTTATTCCTGAATTCCAGAACCCGACGGGCATTACCTGGCCGATGGAACGCCGCAAAGCTTTCATGGACATCATCAACCGTTATGACTTCCCGGTTCTCGAAGACGATCCGTACGGCGAACTCCGTTTCGACGGCGATAAAGTTCCGTCCCTTAAATCCATGGATACCAAAGGCAACATCATCTTCCTCGGCTCCTTCTCCAAGATCCTCATGCCGGGCCTGCGTATTGCCTGGATGGTTGCTGATCCGACCATCATCGATAAAGTCGTTAAGCTGAAACAGGCCGTCGACCTCCAGTCCTCGTCCTTCGGTCAGCGCCAGACTTCCTTCTTCATCGATATGTACGATCTCGATGCTCACGTCGCAAAGATCAAAGAATTGTACAAAAAACGCCGCAACCTCATGTGCGATTCGATGAAAGAATACTTCCCTGAAGGCATCACCTTTACATACCCCGAAGGCGGCCTGTTCACGTGGGTAACGTTGCCCGAAGGCATGGATGCGAAAGAACTCATGCCTAAAGTCCTAGCGAAAAACGTTGCCTACGTGCCGGGCGGTCCGTTCTACCCTCATGGCGGCAATGCCAACCACTTCCGCCTCAACTACTCCAACATGCCGGAAGAACGCATCGTAGAAGGTATCAAACGCTTAGCTGAAGTACTGAAAGAAGAATTGGCAAAATAAGCTTAAAAATGATATGATATAAGGGAGCTGTCGCTTTGCGGCAGCTCCCTTTGTCCGTTTATGAAGGAAGGATGACCTTTTTCATGCTTGAAATTGAATCGTTGTTAAAACAATATTTTGGCTATTCATCATTCCGGCCGGGCCAGCACGAAGTCATTCAGACCCTGCTCGACGGCCGCGACTGCCTGGCAATCATGCCGACAGGGGCGGGGAAGTCGATCTGCTTTCAGCTTCCGGCTCTGATGATGCCCGGCGTGACCTTGGTCATTTCACCCCTTATTTCGCTTATGAAAGATCAGGTAGACAGTCTGGTCAACCAGGAAATCCCGGCGACGTATATCAACAGCCAGTGCACCTTTGAAGAGGTAAAGGCCCGCTTTGCCGCCATCCGTGCCGGCCGTATCAAATTGGTCTATATCTCGCCGGAACGCTTGGAAAACCAGTTCTTTACGGCTTTCATGCAGACCCTGCCTATTTCCATGTTCATCATTGACGAAGCCCACTGTGTCTCTCAGTGGGGGCACGACTTTAGGCCCAGCTACTGTGCCGTCCGCGACTGGATTGCAGCCCTTCCCCAAAGGCCTGTCGTCGGGGCCTTTACGGCGACGGCGACGGAAAAGGTCAAGCTCGATATGATGAATCTCTTAGGCCTTCAAAAGGAGCGGATTTTCATCGGCGGTTTCGACCGGCCCAATCTCTATTTCCGCGTCGTCCACGTCAAGGGCAAGATGGAGTTCACCTTGTCCTATATCGCCAAACACCGGGAAGACAGCGGCATCATCTATGCGGCGACGCGCAAGGAAGTCGATCGTATCTGCGATGAACTGAACCGGCGGGGCATCAAGGCCGGCCGCTATCATGCCGGCCTCAGCGATGAAATGCGCCGGTCTATGCAGGAAGCTTTTACCTACGATAAAATACAGGTCATCGTAGCCACCAATGCCTTCGGCATGGGCATCGACAAGAGCAACGTCCGCTACGTCATCCATTACCAGATGCCGAAGAACATCGAAAGCTACTACCAGGAAGCGGGCCGCGCCGGCCGCGACGGGGCGCCGGGAGACTGTATCCTCCTCTTTAACCGGCAGGATATCATGATCCAGAAATTCCTCATTGAACAGTCCGTCCGCGACGTAAAACAGCAGGAGGTCGAATTCCGCCTGCTCCATGCCATGGTCCGCTACTGTGAAGGCAATCACTGCCTGCGCCATTATATCCTGTCGTATTTTGGCGAACATCCGTCGTGGGAACACTGCGATAAATGCGGCAACTGCGACCAGGAAACGGTTGAAGAGGATATGACCGAACAGGTCCGCAGCATCTGCCTCTGCGTCGATGAATTGAAAGGGCGCTTCGGCCTGACTATGGTGGCCGATATCCTGAAAGGGAGTCAGAACGCTAAAATTCGCCGCTACGGCTTTGAGCATAATGCCGCCTTTAGCATGCTCGGGAATTTTACCCTGTCCGAAGTTCGCGATATGATCCGTCAGTGCATCGACGACGGCTATCTCGAACAGTCCGACGGTAAGTATCCTGTCGTCTCCCTGACGGCCGACGGCCGACAGGCCATGGGCGGCCATAAGCGCATCGTCCAACAGAAACGAGTCGTCGAAGCGATTCCGGCAGCCATTCCCAAACGACGGCAAAAACGAAGTGCCGGTGCCGTTGACGAAGAAGCCTTGCGGCCCTTATTCGATGCTTTGCGGGCTGTCCGCCGCGACTTGGCCAAAGATGAAAACATTCCGCCCTTCGTCATTTTTTCCGATGCTACCTTATGGGATATGGCGGCCCTCAAGCCGTCCAGTCTCGACGCCATGGGCGACATCAAGGGCGTCGGCAGTTTTAAGCTGCATAAATATGGCCGCAGCTTCGTCAGTGCTATTCAGTCCTATATGAATAATCAGTAATTTTGAGGTGATATACATGAGCATGGCCGATACACAATACTTGAACATCGTCGAAAATATCCTCGACCACGGCTACTTCGACAACAACCGCACGGGCGTGCGGACCTACAAACTGCCGCATCAGATCATGCAGTTCGATTTAGAAAAGGAATTTCCCATCCTGACGACGAAGTTCGTCGCCTTTAAGACGGCCGTCAAAGAAATCCTCTGGATTTGGCAGCTCCAAAGTAACGACGTGCGGGAACTGCAGAAGATGAACTGCCACGTCTGGGACGAATGGATGCGGCCTGATGGGACCATCGGCAAGGCCTACGGCTATCAGATCCGCAAATATAAGCAGGTCGATAAGCTCTTGGATATGTTGAAAAATGATCCCCAGAGCCGGCGCATGATCGTCTCCTTGTGGAACATCGAAGACTTGGATGACATGGCCCTCCAACCCTGCGCGTACCAGACCTTGTGGGACGTCACCGACGGCCGCTTGAACTGCATGCTCATCCAGCGCAGCGGCGACATGGGCTTAGGCGTACCCTTCAATATGACCCAGTATGCCGTCCTCATCCACCTCATCGCCCAGTCTGCCGGCCTTCGCCCAGGCCTCTTTACGCACGTCATCAACAACGCCCATATCTACGAAAACCACGTCGAAGCCATGAAGACCCAGCTGGCACGGCGGGACCAGGCGATGGACGCTCCCAAACTGATACTCAACAGCGACATCCACGATTTCTATGGCTTTACGCCGGATGATATCCGCCTCGACGATTATCAGCATCTGGGCAAACTTTCCATGGAGGTAGCCGTCTGATGATCCACCTCATTGCTGCCGTCGACCGACAGCTCGGTATCGGCAAAGACAACGACCTTTTGTGCCATATTTCAGCCGACTTGAAGCGCTTTAAAGCCCTCACCATGAATCACACGATGCTCATGGGCCGCAAGACCTTTGAAAGCCTGCCCGGTGTCCTGCCCGGCCGTCCCCATTGGGTCCTGACCCATAATGAAGGCTATCACACCGACAGTCCGGCCGTGACCTTGTTTCACAGCCCGGAAGCCATGTGTCAGGCCATGAACGATGGGGAAGACTACTTCGTCATCGGCGGGGCCGCCATGTACCGTGCTTTTTTGCCTTTGGCCGACAGCCTTTATTTGACGGAAATCGACGAAGTCTTTCCCGATGCCGATACGTTCTTCCCTGAGTGGAAGGGTGATGACTGGACGGAAATAGAACGAGAAGTCCATGATAGGGAGAATAATAATAAATATAAGTTTGCCTTCGTTCATTATGTAAAAAAATAAGGGAATAACGGGAAATTTACTTATATAAATTCGATTGACATTAGCAATCTGTTATGTTACACTAACAAAAGAGCTATAAGGTAGCACTTGCTATGGATAGCTGTAATTGTTTTGATTTTTAGGAGGATTTATCATGCACGGTAAAGTAAAATGGTTTAGCGCAGAAAAAGGTTATGGCTTCATCGAAAGAGAAGACGGCGGCGACGTTTTCGTTCATTTCTCTGCCATTCAGGAAGATGGTTTCAAATCCTTGGCCGAAGGTCAGGAAGTTGAATTCGATATTGTTGAAGGTGCGCGCGGACCGCAGGCAGCTAACGTAGTAAAAGCTTAATCGGAAAGTATAACACATAGACCTTTTGGACCGGTAATCATCGTGATTACCGGTTTTTTGCGTCTTCAAGACCGTCGGTTGCGCTGTACGAAATTGGCTTATATGTATAAATTAAAGAAAATTTCGTATAAATACTTGATAAAGAAAATCTCTTGTGCTATGATATAGCCATCAATAAGTTATAGTTTTACTGGATGAGAGGATGGATATACATGAAACACGCCAACAGCTTTGTCGATTATACAGCCGAAGAATTGAAGGGAATCTTATTATTAGCCGATAAAATCAAGAAGAATCAAGACGCTTACAGCCATATTCTCGATGGTAAAAAATTATACACCTTGTTTGAAAAGACGTCTAACCGGACTTACTTGTCCTTTTCCATCGGCATGGAAGAACTGGGCGGCAAGGCCTATAATCAGCTCTGGAAGGACAGCAACTTTACCATTGGCGACCTCATGAGCGAAGTCAAATACGTCTGCCGCAACGTCGACTGCATCATGGGCCGGTTCAAGAAGGCTGAAACGACGGAAGGTTTCATGAAATATGCTACGGTCCCGGTCATCAACGGCTGTGACAATACTTTCCATCCGTCCCAGGCCTTGGCCGACATGCTGACCCTTTATGAAAAGACAGGCCGTTTTGAAACGAAGGTCCTCTATATCGGGGCCAAGAACAATACCTATAACTCGCTCAGTGAAATCGTCGTCAAATTGGGCGGCACCATGTACGGGCTGACGCCGTTCAGCCAGGTGACCAACGTGCCGGCTGACTTCTACGATACCTTAACGGCGACGGGCCACTATAAAGAACTGCCGACGGATATCTCCAAAGAAGACCTCAAAAAAGTCGTCGCTGACGTCGACTGCGTCTACACCGATACCTGGGTCGACATGGAATTTTTCACCAATCCCGACTACGCCGAAAAGAAAAATCAGATCATCAACATGATGATGCCCTATCAAATCGACGCCGACCTCATGACAGGGACGGATACCATGGTCTTCCACGACATGCCCATCCATCCGGGCTATGAAATCACCAAAGACGTCATGGAAACCCATTTGGAAACGATCCTCGACGAAGCCGAAAACAGACGGCACGCCGAAAAAGGCCTCTTGGTCTACCTCATGACAGGTAAACTGGACTGGTAATCGCGAAACAAGGGACGGAGATACAAAGGAGGCGTTTCCAACAATCACTTCCTACGACTTATCCATCCATTGAAACATAGACCCAGCCGTCAAGGACTGAATGCTGTCCCTGGCGGCTGTTTTTTCGCTGGAAGCGGAGTTGACAAATCGATGAATTTTATTTACAATTACTTAGGATACTAAGAAAGGAGACGGCCATGATATCTCAGCATCGCCATACGGGCAGCTATGTCAGCAAGCTGTCCAACAAGCTGCGCCGCAAACTGGATATGCTTTCATCGCGCGGCGAGTTCAGCGGCTCCCAGGGACGGGCCCTGCACTTTTTACTGGCCCAAAAGGAAGACGTCTTTCAAAAAGACGTGGAGGAAGAATTCAGCATTCGGCCGTCGACGGCAACGGAGCTCTTAAAGCAAATGGAAAAGAGCGGCCTCATCGTCCGCGAGGCGGCAGCCCATGACAACCGCTTAAAAAAGATTGTCTTGACGGAAAAAGCACTCCAGTATAAAAAACAAGTAATCGACGATTTGACCGCCTTAGATGAAACACTAGTCAAGGGCATTTCCCAAAAGGACTTGCAGACCTTCATCAAGGTCGTCGAGAAGATGATGGATAATCTGGCTGAATGAGATGACGGCCTGTTATCCATTCTTTTTCAGTAAATACTTAGGAAACTAAGATATAAGAGAAAGGTGAGGAGTCTTCATATGAAGGAAAGAAATGATTTTTCGACAGGGAAGTTATTTCCCATGATTTTGAAATATTCCGTTCCGGCGGCGATTTCCCTATTGATTACGGCTATTTATAACATCGTCGACCGGGTTTTTGTTGGAAACTTCAACGGTACGTCGGCCTTGGCCGGCCTTTCGATTTGTTTTCCGCTTTTCTACATGATGATGGCCTTCGGCCTTACCTGCAGTGCCGGCGGTTCGTCGTTGTTCAGCTTGTTTGCCGGAAAAGGGGAGCAGCAAAACATGAATCGCGCCTTTGGCAATTCCCTAATCTTAGTCGTCGTTTTTGAACTGCTGTTGACGGCTTTTTTGCTTCTCTTTGCCGATCCCATCTTACAAGTCTTCGGCGTCACCGAAACGGCTTATGAATATGCCCTGGCTTATTACCGTATCGTCGCCTTGGGCTGCCTATTTCAAGGGCTGAGTCAGGTCTTTTGCGACTTTGTCCGCGTTTCCGGAAAGCCCATCATGGGGATGTGCGTTACGGCCATCGGGGCTGTGACCAACATCATCCTCGACGCCGTTTTTGTGGCCGGTCTCGATTGGGGTGTCACCGGCGCCGCTTGGGCGACGGTTATCGGCCAGCTTCTTTCGACCCTCTTCGGAGCCTACCTCGTTTGGAAGGGTCATACGAAAGTCGAGATCAGCCGCGATACCTTTGCCCTCGATGCCTGGCTGTCGAGAACGATCATCTCCTGCGGCTTTGCCTTTTGGATTGCCCAGATGGCCATGGGCCTCATCAGCCTGGTCTATAACAGCCAGTTGGGGCAGTACGGCGGCGATACGGCCATCAGTGTCTACGCCGTCGTGTCCAGTATGATGACCTTTGTCATCATGCCGGCTAGCGGTATCAGTCAGGGCATTCAGCCCATTGTCGGCAACAACTTTGGCGCCGGGAATTACAAGCGCGTCATGGCCACCTTGTATCAGGCTTCGGCCTTTTCCGTGGCCATTACCTGCGTCATCTGGGTCATCGTCATGGTCTTTCCCGAAGCCATTCGGGCGGCCTTCGGGGCCTCGGAAGATATGATGGCTATCGGCGTTCCCGGACTGCGGGCTAACTTCTGCATCACTCCCATTTTAGGCTTTGTCATGCTGGTGACGACCTTCTTCCAGTCCATTGCCAAACCGGCGCCGTCCATCGTCATCACCTTCTTACGGCAGATCCTGTTCCTGATCCCCCTCATCTATATCCTGCCCCTAGTCTGGGATATCAACGGCATCTTCATGGCTCAGCCGGTCAGCGATGCCCTGGCCCTAATCATTTCCATTTTCTTCGTCGTCCGAGAAAAAAGGCATCTCTACGGCCTCCTCAATCATAAGGGCGAGGCTAGTCTGATGCCTTCGTGACGTAGATTATCGCATACAAAAAAGCTGTCCATCCAGGACAGCTTTTTAGGATGAAGGCAAGAGGTCAGCTAAAATAGAGGCAGACCAGGGGCAGGGTGATGATGGAGCAGATGGTCGTCACCAAGGTCATGCCGGCAGCATAATCTCCGGCGGACCGCTGGTTTTGCGCCAACATGACGATGGCGGCCATGCTGGGGAGGGCCGATAAGAGGCTCAAGGTGATGGTGATGTCGGTTCGAATGCCCAGCAGGGCTGCCAATTCGTAGAAGAAGAGGGGAAAGAGGCACATCTTGACCAGGACGGCACCGTAAAATTCTTTTTTGCCAATGTATTTTTTGACTTCGATAAAACAGAATAGACCGCCCATATAAATCATGGCCAAAGGCGTCGTTATCGAGCCGGCTTTGGTCAGGGCCGTATTGACCGGAAGCGGCAGATGGACGTCCAGGAAGATGCCGATGACGGCCAGGGTGACGGCGATCGTTGCCGGATTGACCATCTTTAACAGCCGGCTGGCGATGGACATAGCATTTTCTTTGTCCGTCGGCGCCGTGAGATTGACGCCTACCGTCCACAGCAGGAGTTGGTCGACGACGGTGAACAAGGCGATATACAGCATGCCATGTTCGGGAAAGACAGCAGCTACGATGGGGATGCCCATGAAGCCGATGTTGCCGAACATAGAACAGGCGCGATAGACATGATTTTCATTGCCCGTAAGCCCGAAAATGCGTGCCAACAGTCGGCAGAGCGGGTATAATAAAATGTACATCAGGGCCGTCGCCGCCACGACGGGCAGGTCGCCGATAAACTGCTCTCGCGTTGCTCCATTGAGGGTATTGGTAAATAAGAGCAGCGGCAGAGATATCTTGGTGATGAATTGTGATAAGACACCGAGCGATCGAGGGGTTAAGACGCCCATGCGCACGCCTATAATGCCGATGAGGATGTAGATGACGAAACCGATGATCTGTCCTAAGACGATAGAAAAGTAATCCATGGGCCAGTCTCCTTTCTTAAAACGTCCTTATTTTATCATGCCTGACCGGCCCTGACTAATGAAACCTTGGGCCTTTGCCATGAAAAAAAGTAATGAATAAGGAGAGCAATCATGGATCTTTCGAAGATACGCTATTTTTTAGAAGCGGCACGGTTATGCAATTTTACGCAGGCTGCGCACAACTGTCATATCGCCCAGACGACGATGACCAAATATATTACCAACTTGGAGCGCGATTTAGGCTGTCCGCTGTTTTACCGCGAACATCGAGGTGTGTCATTGACAGCCGAAGGACGCCGTTTTTACGACGGCATGCGGGACATTTGCCGGTCCTATGAAAATCTGCGTCAGTCTTTGCGGCGGAAAGAACATAGGGAAATCCGCTTGGGGATGGCCATACAGGAATACGTCGAAGTCCGGTGGCTGCGCCGTTTTGAAGAAACCTTCCCGGAATATAAATTGTATTTTAGTTTTGACGAAACGGTTGATTTGGAAAATAATTTAGCTGACGGAATCCTCGACGGCTTCGTCTTTTCCGATGCCCAGTCGGTAAAGCGATCCTTTGCGTACCAGCGATTATTTGCCATTGACCAGTCCCTCGTCTGTGCCAATTCCTTATGGGACCGCTATGGGGCCATCGACGCCGTCATCGGTCATTCGCCCTTTGTAACGAAGTCGGACCGACGCGATTATGTGGACAAGGTTCGTCGGAACTGCTGCCACGTTTTCAATCGCGGCTTTGAGGAAGTCCGGCGATGTAAAAATTTGTCAGAGCAGCTCTTGACGGTCAGTATGGCTCAAGGTTTTGCCGTACTGCCCATCCATCAAGGCGAGGCCTATCCGGGACTCAAGGTCATCCCCTTAGGCGATGAATTTACAGAACATGCCGTCCTGGCGTATCGACAGGACGGCATGACGGAAGCGCTGCAGCATTTCTTAACTTTTTTTGCGGGGATGCCATAGTTCGCTCAAGGCGACGCCGCCGAGGATGAGAACGGCGCCGACCCACTGCATGGGTGTCAGGACTTCCCCAAGGATGAGAGCTGACAAGAGGAGGGCCGTGAAGGGCTCGAAGTAGCCGCAGATGGAGACGCTCTGGGCCGACAGGCGCTGGACGCCGGTAAAATAGAGGGCGTAGCCAAGGCCGGTATTGATGAAGCCTAATAAGGCCATGTAGGACATGTCTTGGATAGTCAGATTGACGTCCGGTGTCGGTAGATTGTAGGTGACGGCGCCGACGAGAATGGAGGCGATGATGAGCTGACAGGCTGGAGCAAAGAAGCCCGTCAGGGGCTTTGCCTTTTTCATGACGACAATCAAGAGGGCAAAACAGACGGCGCCGAGAAAACCGCAGGCCACGCCCCAGGAGAGGCCGTGGGCCTGAAAGTCAGCCCCGTTGATGGCGATGATGCCCAAGGTGACCAGTACCATGGCCGTGACTTTGGGGACGGTGAAGGGCTCTTTAAAGACGAAGCGCGATAAAATCATGATCAGGATGGGTCCAATATAGCATAAGAGCGTGGCCAGGCTGACGCCAATCTGTTGGTAGGCCTCATAGAGGAAAATCCAGTTTCCGCCTAAAAAGACGCCGGCTAAGACGAGGAGCAGCCACTCCCTGGGCGGCATCTGATAGAGGGTTTTCCATTCATGGCGAAATCCCGTCAGGACCAGTAAAAACAGGCTGCCCAGAACCGTTCGGGTCAGGACGATTTCATAGCTCGACAGGGGAATGTGGCTGGCGACGATACCGTTGGTCCCGTAAATCACCGTGGCCAGCATGAATTTTAAATAGGCGTCTTTCATAAAGATACCTCCCTTCACGTTTCTTTTTTAAATATAACATATTTATAACGGCCTGTCTGTAAGGAAAATGCTGTAAAACGTTTATCTTTACGGTTTTTTATTTTGGACAGTATTTTTTTCAGTGAAGGACGAAGGTGTTGACAAAGAAATTTTTCTGTGCTAGAATCCTTCTCATAGCAAGACTTAATTACATATTCAGATTACCGCCGGGTACGTTCAGACTATTCCAGTAGGCCTTAGCAGGAATAGTGTGGACGTGCCCTTTTTTTGTAAAGGAGGAATTTCTATGGCATGGATTTATTTACTTATCGCCGGAATTTTGGAAATGGGCTGGGCCGTTGGCCTGAAATATACCCATGGATTTTCAAATCTCGTTCCCAGTATCCTTACGTTGATTAGCATGGCAGCCAGCTTCCTGTTTTTGAGTTTGGCCCTGCGCGACCTTCCTATCAGCATGGCCTACGCCATCTGGACAGGCATCGGCATCGTCGGTACGGTGATTGCCGGCCTCATCCTGTTCCAAGAAACACTGACCCCTTGGCAGTCTCTGTCCGTGGTCCTGATCGTAGCCGGCCTGATCGGTCTGCGCCTAACCAGCGGGGCCTGAGTCCTTGGAGGAGCTTGTCTGCAGCCGTATTCCCAGCCTTGTGATTGTGGTATAATAAAAAAAACGCCGACTATCGCGGCAGAGAAGAGAGGGAATCATCATGAGTATGCAGCATCAAGAAGAAATTACGTGTCCTGCTTGCCAAACGAAGGGAAATTTCACCGTCTGGGACCGTCTCGACATTCAAGACAACCCGGAAATGAAGGACAGCATTGCTTCTTTGGAAGTCTTCCAATATCATTGCCCCCATTGCGGTGCGACGGTAAATGTCGACTACGGATTCTTATATCACGACAAGGATCGTCACTTCATCGTCTTCTTTGCACCGACAGCTGATTTTGAACAGCGTGCTGACCTTGACATGAGCGAAGGACAGGAAGCTTTTCGCGCCATGCAGCAAAACGAAGGCTACATCTTCCGCTTAGTCCGGACGAAAGAAGATTTGTTAGAAAAAATAACCGTCTTTGAAGCCGGCCTCGATGACCGCTTGGCAGAATTGACGAAAACGGCAGCCCTGGCCCAATTTAAAGCACAAAATCAGTCCTTTGATGTTACCAGCTGTCACTTTGTCGTTCAGGACGACGGTTCCCTCCGCCTGGTATTCTTCAACAACGCATCGGGAGAAGGCGCTTACATCGGCTTTAATGACAGTCTCGCTCCTTTGTACCACCAGTTTGAACAATCCTTGGCCGACAAGTTGCCCCAGGAAGAAGCGGCACTGGCCCGCATCGATTCGGCTTGGACGCAGGATTTCTTACATGCCAACGTATATAATTAAAAAGGAGGGATTCCTATGTCCCAATTAGTCGTCGTCATTCAATGTGATATCGTCACCAAGCGCTGCAGCGGCTATGCCTGCATGAATACCTTCGTCAACCGTGTTGATACTATGGCTGATTATCCGCCCGATACGCGGTTTCTCATGATGACCTGCGGCGGCTGCTGCGGTGCCGGTATCTCGGCAAAACTCGAAAATTTGGCGCGGAAGATGAAGCGCTACGGCGATGAAAAAGAAAACGTCACCATCCATTTTGCTTCGTGCGTCGTCTCCGACTCGTATCACCGACCGCCCTGTCCCTTCCGCAATTACATGGCTCAGATCATCGAGCGCAAGGGCTATCCCTTAGTCCTCGGGACCTATCTTTCAAAGTCTACGGAAGCCAAACGGAAGAAGGGCGTCTATCGTGAATGGTAAGATAAACAGATGGCTTGCGGCAGGCCTTATGGGGGCAGTGCTCCTAGGCCTGCCTCTTTTTACGCAGCCAGCCGTTCAGGCTGAAGCCGGCCCAGATCTTGGGACCATCGAAAAAGCCTCGTGGCAGGTAAAACCGGCTTACGAACAACCCCTTCTCGACGTGCCGGCCGGCGCTGATACGATCATGGGGCCGGCGACAATATCTCCGGAACAGATGGTTCATTTTATCCGCAAGCGCAATGAAAAGCCTAAATTGAATGCTCCTTTGGAAGACGTCGTACAGGCCTATTATGAAGAAGCGGGCCGCGAAGGCATTCGTCCCGATATCGCCCTTTGTCAGGCGTTGAAAGAGACGGGCTACTTTGCCTACGGCGGCGACGTATCGCCGGAACAGAATAATTTCTGCGGTCTCGGCGCCACGGGAAACGGCGCTCCCGGAGCCAGTTTTGCCACACCTCAGCTCGGCGTCCGGGCTCATATCCAGCACCTTTTGGCCTACGCCAGTACGGAGCGGCCTAAGACAGAGATCGTCGATCCCCGGTATGAACTCCTCGTTCATAATCATCCCGAACTTTTCGGCAAGGTGACGAAATGGACCGGACTTAACGGTCGCTGGGCCGTTCCCGGCAAGCACTACGGCCAGGAAATCCTTTGGATGTGGACCGAAGCCCAGACGCCCGACGGGAGCGACGACGATTTGCTGACGGGCTTTGAAAGAGTCATCCTCCATCGCGACGACCCGTCTTCCTATCTCTATCGGGGCATTTTATTCTTCCATCAGGGATACTACTGGCTGGCCGAAGAGGACTTCCGAAAGGCCCTGAAGAAAAACGGCAAGTCGCCGGCAGCCTGGTACGACTTGGCTTTGGTACAGCAAAAAAGAGGGAACCTCGACGCAGCCCTTGACAGTTACGATAAGGCTATTGCCGTACGGCCTGAGTTTTTAGAAGCCTGGTATAATCGAGGAATTTTGGCGATGGGCCTGGGAAAGAATCAAGAAGCCCTGCGTTCGTTTCAAGAAATCCTTCGCTTTTCGCCCCAATCAGCTGACGCCGCCAACGCCATGGCGGTCGTCTACTTCAAGCAGGGAAAATACGATGCCGGCCGTCAAACCTTAACGAAAGCCGGACAGATCAATACAACTAATGAACGCGTGAAAGCCAATCAAAAACAGCTGCAAGCCTACGATAAAAAGTAGGTCTGCAGCTGTTTTGCTGTATTTAGGATTTCATGGAAATTTCGGTATCGATAATTTTTTCGATGATGTCGGCGTGGTGGGTAGCGATGATGAGGGTCTTGCCGGCTTTTTTCAGGCTCGGCAGAAAGTCTTCCAACCAGGCAAGGCCGTCGGCGTCGAGATAGCTTTCGGGCTCATCCATAGTCCAAATCTGGGGGTTCATGGCCAGAATGGAGGCGATGGCCGTCCGCTTCTTTTCCCCGCCGGACAGGGAATACGGCGCCCGTTCAGAAAGTTTCGTCAGGCCCAGGAGGTCCATGGCGTCGTCGACCCGTTTTTTGATCTCGTCGGCAGGAAGGCCCATTTGAACGGGACCGAAGGCCAGTTCTTCACGGACACTGCTGCAAAAGAGCTGGGAATCGGGATGCTGCCAAATATAGCCGATGCGTTGGTGAAACCATTTGGAATACTTGTGGTCGCGCATCTTGGCTGCCGTAATGACCGTACCGTCAAAGGTATAGGTCCCTTGTTGGGGGAAAATCAGGCCGTTCAAGAGCCGCAGGAGGGTCGACTTTCCGGCACCGTTGGGACCGGTGAGGAGGACGGCCTGTCCGGGCTCAATGGTTTTTGTCAGGTGACTGAGTATGGGTCTGTCGTCGTAGGCAAAACAGACGTCGTCGAGAATAATCATGAAAGAACTCCTTCCAAGCGGACGAAGAGGTAGACGTAAGATAAGAGCATTAAAAGCAGCACGCCCGTCGCCGGGGACAAGGGGCGTTTTTTTCCGTCATCATAGACTTGGTATTCACCGGTAAAGCCGCGGCAGCGCATGGCTTCATAGAGATCCTGGGACAGGCGCTGGGATTTTTGCAGCATAATGCCGGCGACGCCGCTGAGGGCTGCTTTTTTATCGGGATTTTTGCCGACGGAGCGTAGCTTCAAGGCCGTCAGGAGTTCGGCCGATTCCTGGCCGAGAATGGCGATGTAGCGCAGGGTCGTATCCAAAATGAAGATGATCAGGGACGGAACGTGAAAGGCCCGCAGGGCCGCCGTCAGTTTGTGCCACGATACATTTTGCTGGAGGAGCATCAGACCGAGGACGGTGAGACAGGTCTTACAGGGCAGGAGATAGACGTGTTGGCCGTTGCCGAGAAAGAAGGCCGGTGCCACGATGACGGCGCAGACGGCGGAAGCGGCCAGGGCTGCGGCTAAGGTCGTGCGCAATTGACGGCCGGGATGGAAGGCCAGGAGTACCAATTCACCGGCCAGAACAGCCCACAGAAAGGCCATGGTCCGACAGAGGACTACGAGCAGAATCATCATCAGCGTCGTGACCAGGGCCGGGCCGGCGCCGACGGCCCAACGGGACGGACCGTGCTGCTGACGCAGGGCCTTTAAGATGGAAACTAAACGCAGGAGGGAGCGGGAAATGAAATAATCCCGGTCACGGCCGGGATTATAGTTTTCTTCACGCTGCGCCCATTCAGGGAGCTTCATGGGTCAGGCCTCCTAATGCTGGGACGGCGTGTCGAAGGACGGCTTCGCCGGCAGGAAGGATGCGATGACTTTAAAGATGATGATTAAAAGCGCCGTGCCGATGAGGGCTGAAAGGACATAGCCCAAGGCGTCGGGGAGTCCGGCAATGGCGTAATCCGGCATGAGAACGTCAAAGGAGAAGCCATTTTCCATGCCCGACGGCGTATAGCCTAAGGCCGAGCCGAAGAAATCCGTTTCTGCCAGTTCTTCGACATCCCATTCACCCCAAGCCGTACCGGCGGCCAAGAGGCCTAAGGGCGTGGCTAAGATGAGGGCGCCTAAGAGTCCGAACAGGGATTTGCTCGATGAAGCCGGTGCAGTCATTTGGAATAAATCAGGCGACGTCTTTTTGAGGTAAGCCAGGACACCTGTCGTAAAGATGACTTCGGCCAAGCCAAAAATCGTGATATGGCCGATCATCATGGCCGGAATCGAAATCGACAGCGGATAGGGACAGTACAGTGCTTGACCGGCTGCATCGGTGAAGAGCAGAGGCTGGATGCCGAATTCAACGGCAGCACAGAAGGCGGCGACGTTGATGCCGACGTAAGAGCCGATGCCGGCGGCAATAATATCCGAAGAGATGAGTTTCTTTACGCCGTGATAGACGAAATATCCCGTAAAAGGCAGGGCAAAGGCCATGTTGAAACTGTTGGCGCCAAAGGCTAAGATGCCGCCGTCGCCAAAGAAGAGTGCTTGGATGAGCAGGGCCACACTGACGGCCAGACAGGCTGCGTACGGTCCGAGGAGGATGGCGATGAGCGTGCCGCCGACGGCATGACCCGTCGTACCGCCCGGAAGGGGAACGTTGAACATCATGGCCAAAAAGGAGAAGGCCGCGGCTACACCGAGGAGGGGCAGCTTTTCACGAGGCACCGTTTCCTTGACCTTACGGATCGATAACAGCCAAATGGGAACCATGACGGCTCCGAGGATGCCGCACGTCGAAGGGCTCAGATAATTCTCAGGGATATGCATTGATAATAACCTCTTTTCCACGAATAATTTAATATAGTATTATTTTACTGAAAAAAAGGAAGAAATATAAGCCCATAGGGGGGATACAAAATTATTCTTCTTTCATGATAGCCTTAGAATCTTGAGATAAGACTTTGCTTAGAAGTGTTTTAGTCGGATGAAGCCGAGTCAAACATTTCCGACTAAAAATAATGTAAGCGCCGTTGTTTTCTCTCGATTAGAAAATCTGTTTGCATAATATAGTCCTGAGTTGGGGCGGGGGCAATTTTTTTCTTGTACCGCGAGGAATTTTGCGTTACAATAAGGAAGTATTGGGGCATTAGCTCAGCAGGGAGAGCGCAAGGTTCGCAATCTTGAGGTCAGGGGTTCGATCCCCCTATGCTCCACCAATTTGACATAGGAACCCACGCAGCTCGTGCCGCGCGGGTGTTTTTTTACGAATTCGACGATGTGCTTTTCGCGCCTTTTCGGCGACAGAAAGTGAGTATAGACGATGATTGACTATCATGAAATTTTATCCCGTATGAATCCCAATCAGCGGATCAACTACGATACGGTCTACCAGCTAATGGCCAAGCGCTGGCAGCAGGACGGCGTCAAGCCCCGCATCCTGCTCCATTCCTGCTGCGGCCCCTGCAGTACGGCCGTTTTGGACCGCCTGGTTGAGGTTGCCGACGTGACGGTGTATTTCTTCAATCCCAATATCCATCCCGAAGCCGAATACAAGCGGCGGGAATGGGTACAGCAGCAGTTCATTGCCGAGTATAACGAGAAGACCGGCCACGATGTCCACTTTTTGGCCGCCCCTTATGAGCCGAAGGATTACTTTGAAGCCGTAAAAGGCCTGGAAGACGAGCCGGAAGGCGGCGCTCGCTGCCGCGTCTGTTTTGAGATGCGCATGAAGGCCGCGGCTGAAAAGATGAAGGAACTCGACTACGATTACTTCACGACGACCTTGACCGTTAGCCCTCATAAAAATTCACAGGTCATCAATGACGTCGGCCGGGAGATTGAAGAAGCATACGGCATTGCTTACTTGCCTACAGATTTCAAAAAAGGCAACGGATTCCTGACGTCGACCAAGATGGCCGAAGCCTATGATCTCTATCGCCAACCCTACTGTGGCTGTATCTTTGGCGCTCGCAGCCAAGGCCTCGATTTAGAAGCAATCGGCAAAGAAGCAGAAGCCTTTTTAGCCGATAAAGAGAAAAATAAATAAGTGATATTTTGCTAAAGTCCTTTCGAAAGAAAGGGCTTATTTTTATGGATCATGTTCCAATATTACAATTAAAATACGATTAAAATAAATAATAATAATATATTTGTGTGGATTTACACTTAGATTTGATTTACAATATAAGTAAATAAAACAAATTATGTTGATTGGAAGTGGAGTCTATGAGTAAAGAGAGACAGAATATATTGCGGGCCTGTATCTTGACCGTACTGATGGCTATGCCTGTTGCCGGTATCTGTTCGGCGTCTTATTATCCTTGGACCGATGAGAATGATATCGGTGGTACATATGAAATTAAAGGTAGAGAACATGCCATTTACTTTGATGAGAGTGAAAAAGCTGTTCAAGCTAAAAATGACGTAACTATCACCAATGGGCCAGAAGCTGATTTGGAGAACAATAATGATACAATGTCTATCATTTCAACTAACCGGGCAGATGGGAATTCCTTTACCTTCGACATGAATGGAAAGAATCTTACTGCTGGCGACTACGGCTCATTTATCAATTTGACAGGTGGGAGCAATAATAAGGCGGAGATTGTGAATGCTTGGAATATCACCGGCACCACACATAAGGCTAATCTCATATATGCCGTTGGATCAGGGCATAAGATTTCCTTAGATGCCAGGAATGATATTCAGTTGAATAAAAAGAGGTCTGATTCACCGGCAACTCTTATTTCTATTGTTGGGGATAATCTCTTTCATCTATCGGCTGGTCGCGATGTGACTATGACAAATGAGAATCCTACGAATATACTTAATCTTAAGGATGGAGGAAAGGCGAAGGTGCAGGCCGGTCGTGACTTATTGTTTAACCAGGCTAACGTAGGAGGCTATCCAATAATTGCCATGAGCAATGACTCCTCATTGGAGATGATTTCCGGCAATGATATTGTCTTTGACAATGAAGGTAACGGTAATATCATTTATGGTAAGCAGAGTCAACTCAATATTGAAGCGGGGCGTGACATTGTCTATAATCATAAACATAAGAAAGGGAGTCCTGTCAATTCTTTTGCCTCTGAGATGAAGGCGAGAATCAACGCTGGTCACAACATCGTAATAAACAGCATTCGCTCAGCCAATTTGTTTAAAATTGTGGGTAATTCTTCTGTTGAAGTAGTGGCTGATAACGACGTCTTATTTCATATTACGAATTTGTCATCACCGCCTGCTATAGGAGTTACAAATAATTCATCTTTTTCTTTAAAGGGTAGGGATTTTTTCAGTAATGCACAAAGAACTTTGTGGGCAGGTGATAAATCTACGATAAATATCGATGTTAGCCATGATATCCAATTTATCACGCCTGGAATCGACGTCGGTACCAGCATGATTTTAGCTAACATTAACGGTACGGTTGATGTTACAGCTGATCGCGATATTATTTTAGACGCTAGTGTAGCAGCTCCTAACGTCCGAGCCGATACAAAAGGTCAGGTCAATTTGGTGGCTGGGCGTGATATGATTCTTTCGACGGCGGGTAAAGACGCAACGAATCCTCGCGAGTCTAATCTCTATGCCAACGACGGCACGATTACGGCCAAGGTCATTGACGGTACCATGTCTATCGCCAACGAAGGTGCTGTCGGAGCTTATGCGAATAACAGCGGCAGCATTACCCTCGAAGGACCTGTCGTCATGGAAGTCGGGAATGGTGCCGTGGCCACAAAGGATGGAGCAATCCTTTTTAAAGGACCTTTAACGCTTCATGGTACGGCAACGGGACTTAACGCCGATGGTGGCAGTGTTACCCTTGAAGGGGAAGCTGTCATGGATACGGTGGATGGAGCTATTGCTGGAAACAGTGGAACTATCCTCTTTAAAGGGCCCTTGACGTTACGCAGTACATCAACCGGTCTTACTGCCGATGGCGGCAATATTACGCTTGATGGAGAAGCCGTTATGGATACGGCTGACGGAGCTGTGGCCACTAATGGCGGGACGATTCTTTTCAATGGACCGTTGACGTTATATAGCAGCGACACGGCTTTGCGGACTGCTGACGGTGGTGTCATCGATGCGGCGGCAGCCGATACGGATAAATACATTGAAGGCAATGTTGTTTCTAACGGCGGTATCGTTTCTCTCGACTTGAATACGGTCGGATCCTATTTGACGGGGACGACAACCGTGTCGGACGGTACGGACAGTACCGGAATGCTGAACATGACCCTTGGGAATGGCACTGTCTGGAACGTGGCCGGTGACAGTTCTTTGACCAACCTCACTAATAACGGCACCGTCAATATGGCCGACAGCAATCGGACGGGTCAGCAAGTTACGGCCAAGACCCTCTCCGGTACGGGCACTTTGGTCATGGATTTGGACTGGTTGTCTAATCAGGGGACGAAAGGCGTCACGGCCAACAGCGATTATCTGACCGTTACCGACAGCGCCACCGGGACGCAGGCTTTAGTGAGTGATCCGACCGTCATGAACCTCGATAAAATGGGGGTTAACGACCGCCTCTATGTTGCCGAACTCAATAACAGCGACGCTGTACTTACCAGCTCCATTCAGCAGCGCAACGTCAATAAGGGCCATCTCTATGATTACATTATCGGTCTGACCCATGAAACGACGGGCGACACGACGGATTGGTACTTCGGCTCTGTCGGCAGCGTCGAAAGTCCCATCGTCCCGGCAGCGGACGTGCAGAACCGGACCCTTTTCGACATGGCGACCAACATGGATACCCTCAATAAACGTCTCGGTGAAGCTCGCTATGCCGATGGCCAAGATGCTGGCATGTGGACCCGTTTGACCTATTGCCACTTGGGACGCGACAGCTACGACGGCCACAGCAATCGCTTTGAACTCGGCTACGATAGGGTAAAACCGGGCGCTAACGACAGTACCCTTCGTCAGGGCCTATCTTTCAGCTATCTCCGGGATCGGACGTCCTTTACGGAAGGGCAGGGAAAATATAAGGGCTACTCGGGCAGCTTCTATCAGACCTGGCTCGGTCAGAAGGGCCATTACCTTGACGTCGTCGGCCGCATTGGCCGATTGAACGGCGAAGGGACGACGAGGCTTATAAACGGCGAAGCATCGAAGAGTTCCTTCGGGACCTGGTACCAACAGGCCAGCGTCGAATGGGGCCGCAAGAAAGCTCTGCGCGACTCGTGGTACATTGAACCCCAGAGCCAACTTCAGTATACTCACCTCAATGGGACGAACTACCGGGCCAGTGACGGCATCGGTCAAAACTTTGACAGCGTCCACAGCCTCATCGGCCGCTTAGGTTTCCGCCTCGGGAAAGACATCGATGCACAGAAATCCTGGTACATCAAAGCCGACATCCTCCACGAATTTGCCGGTAACCGCACCTTTGACCTGACCTCTATCGATGGCTTGGAACGGATCCATTATGACAAGACCAATCACGACACATGGTACGATGTAGGTGCCGGCATCACAGCCGAACTCAGTCACGATCGGAGCCTGTGGTTTGAATTTGAACGGACCTTCAACGGTTCTTACGGTAAAGATTGGGAACTCAATGCCGGCATGACCTGGCGCTTCCATTAAGGGAAATCAGGCAAACAATTGAATAAATAAACTATAATCCCCGATATCAAGTGGAATACCTTGGTATCGGGGATTTTTTGGGGTTTAAAAACTCATTCATATGGCGGAGCTTATTTCCGTTTAGAGTCCTTTGAATAAGGTTGTCGTTTGTTGGAACTCATCGACATATTTTTGGAACGTTGTGAGTAGTGGAATGTGATTCGAAAGGGGTTCCTTATGGGTAATTTGATAGATCGTTCTTTCCGGCGGCGGTGACGTCAAGGTGTAGATGGACAGATCCATTTCTTTTCGAAGGGCGTGGGCCATGGAAATGGGAAGGATAGACCAGTAGTGGCGTTCCAGAAAATAATGAAATAGGGACGGGTTATTGAATTTGATGCGCGGACTGGTGACGGTATTGAACCAGAAATCATGCCAGGCCTGGAATTCAGGGCTCCAGTCAATGAACATTTCTTCTTTTACATCCAAATCATGGGGATGGATAGCGCCAGAAGGATGCGGCGTGTCTTTTTTGCATAATAACACCATCGGTTCCGTGAACAAAGGCCGCGTAACGACATTCTTATAGGCGAAAGGCGTAATGACGAAGCCCGTATCGATTTCGTGATTCAGGAGCAGCGTATAGATTTCCTGTGAATGCTGGGTCCGAATGGCTAAGTCAAGGGTTTCTTCGTGAGCGAGTAAGTTTTGGTACAACTCCGGCAATACATAGGTATTGAGGCTGTCCGTGCAGCCCAGGGATAAGATGCTGTGCGGTTGGGACGTTTGAAGGGCCTGTGTATCTTTGAATAGTGAGAGCCAACGTTCGGCCAGAGGAAGAAAGCTTTCTCCTTTTGGGGTCAGATGGATTGTTCGTTGTCCCTGGTGGCGGACGATGAGTTGACTGTGGAGCTCGGCTTCCATGGCTTTCAGGTGGTGACTGACTGTTGACTGCGATAAGTATAGGTTTTCGGCTGCTTTAGAGAGACTGTGGGTATTGACGATTTCTAAGAAAATCCGTATGGCCGTGATGTTCATGATTTTCCTTTCTTACAGCAAATCCATTTTATAAAATATCTAAGTTATCTATATTATAATATCAAATCATTCATTATTCAAATGAATGATTTGGAAATATAATAAGGATAAGAAATACGAATGTTTGAAAGGAGTTGGTTTTATGTATCCAGGCATGGATATGATTCGTTGTACGATCATGCGGGGCGGTACGAGCAAAGGAATCTTTCTCATGGCCCACGACTTACCGACGAATCCGTCTCAGCAGGATGACGTGATTTTGCAGATTTTCGGGACACCGGATATCCGTCAGATTGACGGACTGGGAGGCGGAGACTTATTGACCAGCAAATGTGCTATCATCGGTCCGTCGTCACGACCGGATGCAGATGTAGATTATACGTTTGCTCAGGTGGCACTCGATAAAGCGTTGGTTAACCGCAAAGGAAATTGTGGGAATATCGCAGCCGCTGTCGGTCCCTTTGCCATTCACCAGGGTCTTGTGCCGGTAACCGAACCGGTAACAACCGTGCGTATCCACTTGACGAATTCTCATAATATCGTCACTGCCGAGATTCCTGTCGCCAACGGCGAAGCTGTCGTTGACGGAGAGCTTCATATCGATGGTGTCCCGGGCACGGGGGCTAAGATCATCTTGGACTGGAAAGACGGACAAGGCGCCTTTACGGGAAAGATGCTGCCGACTGGACATGTTTCAGACGTCATTGAAGCGGGAGGGCGGAATTATCATGTCTCCATCTTTGATGTCGGCAACCCCTTGGTCTTTGTCCCGGCCGGCGAACTTAATTTGACGGGCCTTGAAACGCCGAAAATGATTGAGTCAAATCCGGAAGTCATGGCCTTATTAGAAGAAATACGAGGAAAAGCGGCTGAAAAAATCGGAATGGTACAGCATTGGCAGTCTTCCGTGCAAGAGTCGGGGTACGTCCCCTTCATTGCCTTAGTAAGTCCGCCGGCTGCGTATGAGACTTTTGATGGAAAACAGGTAGAAGCAAAAGATGTCGATGTCGTCAGCCGATTACTATTCATGCAGCAGGTCCATAAGAGTTACCCCGTGACATCGACGGTTACCTTGGCCATTGCTGCCAAGATTCCCGGAACCGTCGTCAGTCAGGTGGTTCGTCCGGAGTCCAAACAACAGCAGGATATTCGCATCGGCCATCCGGCCGGTGTCATTCCGGCAGAATCAATGGTCGATATTGAAAAGGATACTATCGTGGTGCGTAAGGCTGCGATGTACAGAACGGCTCGGCTTATCATGGATGGGTACGTGTATGTTCGTCAGTCTCAGCTCGGTCGGACATAAGAGGGGGAAAATACTATGGTTGAAAAAACGAAAGAAGGTTTGCAGCGTGGTTTGAAAGAACGGCATATACAGTTGATGTCCATTGGCACGGCTATTGGCGTCGGCCTTTTCCTGGGTTCTTCACCAGCGATTCAGTTGTCAGGTCCGTCGATTATCCTTGAATATATCGTCTGTGGGGTCATCGTCTTTATCGTCATGAGAGCTTTGGGGGAATTGTCCGTACATAATCCCGTTTCCGGGTCCTTTGCCCGTCATGCCAGGGATTATATCAGCCCTTGGGCCGGCTTCATGGCTTCGTGGAATTACTTGTACATGATTTGGGCAGTCTGCACGGCGGAAATCATTGCAGCTCCTATCTTTATGCAGTTTTGGCTGCCCGATACGCCGCGATTGTTATGGTCCTTTTTAGCCTTTCTCCTGATCGTCGGGCTGAATTTTATGGCAGTCCATAACTTTGGAGAATTTGAATTTTGGTTTGCCATGATTAAGATCGTCGCTATTGTCGGGATGATTTTCTTCGGCGGACTCATGATTTTTGTGGGTATCGGTCAATTTTCAGAACCTGTCGGCATTTCAAATTTATGGAATAATGGAGGCTTTTTCCCGAAAGGGGCCTTTGGGTTCTTGATGGCATTGCCGTTTTGTATCTATGCGTACGGCGGTTCGGAAATGATCGGCAATACGGCCGGCGAAGTACAGAATCCTGAAAAAACCTTAGCCAAGGCCATCAACAATATTTTCCTGCGAATTCTTATTTTCTATGTCGGCTCCTTATTCGTCGTCATGTGTATTTTCCCATGGGATCAGGTCGGCGGGACTTTCGGCAGCCCTTTCGTGCAGGTTTTCCACTATGCCGGCATTCAAGAAGCGGCAGGCATCATGAACTTTGTCGTACTGACGTCAGCCTTGTCTTCGTTTAACAGTAATCTCTTTGCCGGAACGCGAATGGTATTTAACTTAGCAGAACAACATCAGGCGCCGCAGTGGCTGCGGAAGACAAATTCCAACAGCATCCCTTATCGCTGTGTCCTCGCTATCGCGGCCTCCCTCTGTGTCGGCGTCGTCTTAAGCCTCTTCGTGCCGCAGGATGTCTTTAGTGCCATGGTCGGCGCCGGTTCGACGTCGATTATGCTGACGTATATCATCATCCTGGTGTCGCACCATCGTTACCGCCGTATGCTGGCAGCCGGCAAAGTAACCAGAAGCAGTTTTCGTTTGCCTCTGTACCCCTTTACGACGTGGATCGCAGGAGCTTTCATTGTCGTTTCCCTTGCCGTCATCGCCTATGGTGAGACGACTCGTATCGGCTTTGGCGTAGCCCTTGTGCTATACGGCGTTCTTACAGCCATTTATTTTTTATCAGGCATGAATAAACATAGTATTATTCTTGAACCACAGAAAGGATGCAGTCAACATGAACTATAACGAATTGGATACATCAATCTTAGAAGCTTTTAAAGAATTGGATACGTCTTCCTTGACGGATGCCTTGGACAAACAGGGGATTGCCGGAGGACTGTTGGGCATTAAAGCCGTTGTTCCGGGAACCCGTCTTTGCGGTCAGGCTTTTACGGTGCAATATATTCCCTGCGGTCAGACCAAGGGCAATGTCGGTGATTTTCTCGACGATGTCCCGCAAGGCCATGTCGTAGTCATTGATAATGGCGGCAGACAGTACTGCACGGTCTGGGGCGATATCATGTCGCAGGTGGCGGAATGGAAGGGTGTTGCCGGTACGGTCATCGACGGGGTATGCCGGGATGTTAAGACCATTCAGGACCTCAAGTATCCTATCTTTACAAAAGGAAACTATATGATGACCGGTAAGGACCGCGTCGAAGTGGCTTCCATTAACGAACCGGTTTCGATTTCATCGGTCAAGGTCTGCCCCGGTGATTTGATTGTCGCCGATGAAAACGGTGCCGTCTGCATTCCTTTGCAGGTCGTAGAAACGACGCTGCAGATTGCCCAGTCCATTGAAGCGAAGGAACAGCAGATCGTAGCCTTGGTCAAGAGCGGTAAGACCTTGAAAGAAGCTCGGGCCCAGATGGGGTACCATCATTTACAGACGCACGAAGAAAATTGACAGGGGGAATCGAGATGGATATTGCCAGTGCTTTTAAGGGAATCCCAACCGGGAATATTTGTGATATGAATGGCCGGGAAGGAAGTATGGATGCGGCTATTAAACCGTTAGATTATCATTTTGAGATGGCCGGCTATGCCATGACCGTAACCTGCGTGCCAGGAGACAACTTGACGATTCACCGCGCCATTGCTGAAGCCAAACCGGGCGTCGTCTTGGTCATTCAGTGCCAGGGGTACCTTCAGGCCGGCGTCTTCGGAGAACTCTTTGCGACGTCTTGCCGGGCCAGAGGCATTGCCGGAGTCGTCATCGATGGCGCTTGCCGGGATAAGCGGGATATTATTGAAATGAATTATCCGGTTTTTGCCCGCGGCGTCTGCCCCAATGGGACGCTGAAAGAAACTTGCGGCACTATCGATGAAGTCATCGAATGCGGCGGTCGTATCGTCCACCCCGGGGATATCATTGTCGGTGATGCCGACGGTGTCGTCGTCATTCCCAAAGAACGGGCCGAAGAGGTCCTTGAAAAGTCACAAGGGAAGAAGAAAAAAGAAGATGAATTGAAAGTCCTTTTACAACAAGGCCAGACGACGGCAGAGTTGATGGGCTTTGCCAAAAAATGGCAATCATGAAACAGGGGGATCAGTGATGCGTGATTTTATTAGTCAACGGGTAAAAGACCTGCAGCCGTCGGCAACGGTACGGCTTATGAGTTTAGCAAAACAGATGAAAGAAGAAGGTCAAGATATTATTAACCTGGCTGGTGGCGAACCGGATTTCAAGACGCCGTCACCTATTATCGAACGAGCCTATGCCGATATGAAGGCCGGGTTCACGTCGTATGTCCAAAGTCAGGGGCTGCCGGAACTGCGCCGAAAATTGGCTCAGAAACTACAGATGGAAAATGGGATTGATGCCGTCCAGGAAGGTATTTTGGTCACAGCCAGCACGAAATTAGCTCTTTTCATCGGCCTATTTACATGCCTCCAGGCCGGCGATGAAGCCCTGTATTTTGAGCCGGCCTATGTGTCCTATAAGCCCATCATCGAATTGACCGGAGCCAAGGCCGTCGGCATTCCCTTGGCCTACGAAGATAATTATCTTATCCGCAAAAATGAAATTGAAAAATTCGTTACTCCGCAGACGAAGGCCATTGTCTTATGCTCTCCCAATAACCCGACAGGACGAGTTTGCCAGGCTGAGGAACTGCAGGCGATTGCGGAAGTGGCTTGTGAACGGGACTTGCTCATTTTCTCCGATGAGATTTATGAACGAATTATTTTTGATGACTTCAAACATATAAGCCCGGCCAGTTTGCCGGACTTGAAGGACCGCGTTGTTACGCTCAACGGTTTTTCAAAGGCCCATGCCATGGCCGGTTGGCGGCTGGGATACGTCGCGGCCGCTCCGGATTTGATGCGTCAAATGGCCAAAGTCCAACAGCATATTCTCAATTGTGCGACGTCTTTTGTACAGAGTGCGGCTCTTACGGCCCTGGACTGCGAAGCCGACGTCAGTCGGATGTGTCAGGAATATGCTGAACGGCGTCAGTATTTCGTGCAAGCCTTGAATGAAATTCCCTGCATTACATGCCGGGCTCCGCAAGGTGCGTTCTATGTTTTGCCGCAGATCGATTATCGCGGTATGGATTCCCTGGCTCTGAGCGAATACCTCCTGAAAGAAGGTCATGTAGCGGCAGCACCGGGCGATGCCTTCGGCAGGGGCGCTGAAAATTGTATCCGCATGCCTTTTGCAACGTCCATGGAAGTCTTGCAGGAAACGGTCCGCCGTTTGCAGCGCATTTTACAGTAAAGAATAGAAGGAGTATTACGATGGTACGCATAGCTTGTGCTCAACTCCGTTTGGGCAAAGATCAAGAAGAAAATTATCAGAAAGCCCTGGACTACCTGCATCGGGCGAAAGTGGCCGGAGCGCAGTTGGTTTGCTTCCCTGAAGGGCAGCTGATGGAATATATACCGCAGTATGCCGGGCTTTCCAAGGATAATATTGCCATTCCTTTAACGGACCGGCATATCGAAGGATTTCGTCAGGCCTGCCGGGAAGAAGGCATCATCGGTGTCTTTTCCCTGGTCTTGACCTGGGAAGGAAAGATTTATCCGACCATGATGATTGTCGATGAAACGGGGGAAATTAAAGCCATTGTTCGCAAGAACCATATCGTCCGGGCACCGCATTTCTATGAACAGGATTACTTTACCCCCGGCGATGACGGCTTTGTCGTCGTACCGACGTCGGCCGGAAACATCGGACTCATCGTCTGCTTCGACCGCCATTATCCGGAAAGTTTTCGGACGCTGGCTCTGAAAGGAGCAGATCTAGTCATTACGGCCGTCGCTAATGAAACGGCAGAACCCCTGGATGTATTCCAATGGGAAATCCGTATTCCTGCTTTCCAGAACAGTTTTTATGCGGTTATGGTCAACCGTACCGGACAGGAAGGGGTCATGGAATTCTGCGGTCAGAGCATCGTCGCAGGCCCCGATGGTTCCGTAGTGGCCCTGGCGGGAGCGGATGAAGAACTTCTATTGGCCGATTTGGATTATGAAACGTCTCGCAGATTGAGGGATGAAAAACAATATCTCCCGCTACGGCGCAAAGAAGCTTTTGAATTATAAGTAAAATAGGCTGTGCAGAAGGGAACCTTTCTCGATGTGACAGCCTATTTTTCTGCAAAGGGCTGTGAGCAGTCCGTTAGAACCGTGTTTGTGATAGTTGGAAAAGGATAGTTATGACAAGATAAATACCCACATTGGGTACGAGGCAGGTCCGGCATGACCTGGCGCTTCCATTAAGCGAAATGAAGAAAACAATTGAATAAATAAACTACAATCCCCGATATCAAGTGGAATACCTTGGTATCGGGGATTTTTTCGGTTAAAAAAATAGATATATCACAGAAAAATATCGATAAAATCATTATACAGACATAAAACTTACACATATTATACAAATAAATGACCATTATATTACAAAAGTATATAGATAAATGACCAAAAGTAATTTATACTTGAATAAAATGAATGATTTTCGGATTTTTTATGTTTGGAGAGGATACCATGAAAACGGAGAAACGGAATGTATTACGAGCTTGTATTTTGACCATGCTGCTGGCCATGCCCGTGGCCGCTTCCTATGCCAGCTCCCCCCTTTGGACGGAGGGAGAGGAGATATCCGGTGAATATACCCTTCCTCCTTGGCGCTATGGGGTTACGGTGGATAAGAATGAAGAAATAGTCAAGGCTACAGGGGATGTAAAAATCAATAACAACGATACTAGCAACAGTTGGCCGATTATTGGTGCGAGTGGTCAAGAACATAAGTCCTTTACCCTTGATATGGATGGGCATACGCTTACTGCCGGAGAATATGGCTTTTTTGTTAATTTTTCAGGCGGAAATAATAATAAAGTTACGATTACCAATGCCGACAATATAGTTAGCAATTTCCATAAGGTTTCTTCTATCTTTTCTTGGGGAACAGGACAGAAAATTTCTCTCGATGCGAAAAACAATATTGAATTTAATAAGGTTGAAAATAATAATGATTATTCCCCGCTTTTTATTCGAGATAAGGATAGCGTTCTTTCTTTATCGGCAGGGAAGGATGTCGTTGTGACCAATGGCAGTATGAGTTTTATATTAGAGCTTAAAGCAGAGGGAACGGCGAATATACATGCCAATCACGATGTGATATTGAATCAGGAGTATGGTCAGGCTTCAAAGTATGGTAAGAATCAGATGATTCACTTGGAGAATCAGAGTCAATTGAACATATCCGCCAATCATGATATCCGCTTCAATAATAAAGGTGTGAATCGTGTTGTATTCGGGACGAATAAGGCCGGAATCAATTTTAAGGCCGGGAACGATATTATCTATGATAATCAGAAGGAAGAGGCTAACCCTGTTCATATCTTGGAAGCTGAAAGCAAGGCGTCTATCGAGGCCGGACACGATATTATCCTAAAGGATGCCCAGTCGGTAAAAATGTTTGATCTTAAGGGAGCGTCGTCTGTCAATGTAGTGGCTGGTAACGATATCTCCGTCAGTACTAAGGATGGTCAAGTAGTCAGCCTGATCGATGCTGATGAGAGCAGTACGGCAAATATCACGTCCAATCGCAACATGACCTTGGATATCGGTGTAGCCGCACCTGTCGTTCATGCAAAGGGCCAGGTCAATTTGAAAGCCGGCAACAATATGACCCTTTCGACGACTGGCGCGGATGGGCGCGACTTGAAAATCGCCAATCTGTATGCCGACGGCGATAAGGCTGTGATTACGGCTGAGGCTACCGAAGGGACGCTGACTATCTCCAATAACGGAGCTGCTGGGATATATGCTGATAACGGCGGTAAAATTACCCTTGGAGGAAAGGTGGTCATGGATACGGGTGATGGAGCCGTAGTTATCGATGGAGGAGCGATTTCCTTTACCGGCCCATCTCTGACGCTTACGAGTAGTGACGTAGGACTTGATGCCGATGCGGGTACGATTACGCTTGACGGGGCTGCTGATGTGGAGGCCGTCGACGGAGCTATTGCTCAAAACGGCGGAACCATTCTCGTTAAAGGGCCTTTGACCGTACGCACTACGGATACCAGCCTTGTAGCTTACAGAGATAAGAGTAGTATTACTGTCGAAGGTGAAGCTGTCCTGAATGGGTTAGACGGAGTCATTGCTGAAAATGGCGGAACGGTTCTCTTTAACGGACCCTTGACCCTCAATAGCACGGCGACGGGACTTACGGCTGACGAGGGTAGTATTACGGTCGGTGGCGACGCTGTCTTAGATACGGCAGACGGAGTTATTGCTGAATATGGCGGAACGGTTGTCTTTAACGGACCCTTGACGTTACACAGTACGGCGACAGGTCTTACGGCAGACGGGAGCAACATTACTGTCGGTGGGGACGCCGTTTTGGATACAGCCGACGGAGTTGTCGCTTTCAATGAGGGGACGATTCTCTTTGAAGGGCCATTGACACTTAAGAGCAGTGCAGTTGGCCTTACCGCTGATGGCAGTACTATTACCGTCGATGGAGCCGCTGCTCTGAATGGGGCAGACGGAGCGGTAGCTGACAATGAAGGGACCATCCTTTTTAGTGGACCTTTGACGATTCGCAGCACCGGCATGGCTTTACAGGCTGTCGACGGCGGTGTCATCGATGCTTCGACAGCTGATACGGCTAAATATATTGAGGGCAATATCGTGGCCGAAGATGGTACTATTTCTCTCGACTTGAATAAGGCCGGTTCGTACCTGACCGGGACGACGAACGTGTTTGATACGGCCCTTTCTCGTGCTGCCTATGGTTATCAATCAGCAGGGGACGGCAGCGATGACAGCACGGGGCTGAACTTGACCCTTGGGACGGGAACCGTTTGGAACGTGACCGGTGACAGCTCCCTGACCAACTTAACCAATAACGGCACCGTCAATATGAGTGACAGCAGTCGGACGGGTCAGCAGTTGACGGTTAAGAACCTCGCTGGAGAGGGCACGCTGGCCATGGATTTGGACTGGCTGTCCAATCAGGGGGCCAAGAGTGCTACGGCCAACAGCGATTATCTGACTGTTACGGATAGTGCGACGGGAACGCAGGCCTTAGTAAGCAATTCATCTGCCATGAACCTCGATAAGATGGGGGCTGACGATCGTTTATATGTAGCCACACTCAATAACAGCGACGCCGTCCTTACCAGCTCGATTACACAGCAGAATGTCATCTCCGGCCATCTCTATGATTACGTCATTGGCCTTAGTCATGAAACGACGGGCGATACGACGGATTGGTTCTTCAGCGCCACTGACAAAGTCGAAAGCAATGTCGTTCCGGCAGCTAAGGTACAGAATCGTGCCCTTTTCGACATGGCGACCACCATGGATACTCTCAATAAACGCCTCGGCGAAGCTCGCTATGCTGAAGGCGAAGATGCAGGCATATGGGCTCGTTTAACCTATCGTCACCTCGGCCGCGACAGTTATGACGGTCATGGCAACCGCTTTGAACTCGGCTGGGATACGGTCAAACCGGGCGATGACGACAGCACCCTTCGTCAGGGCCTGTCCTTCAACTACCTCAATAACCGGACCTCTTTTGATACGGGAAATGGGAAATACAAAGGCTACACGGGTAGCTTTTACCGGACCTGGCTCGGCCAGACCGGTCACTATCTCGACGTCGTCGCCCGCATTGGCCGGTTGAACGGTGAAGGAACGACGAGGCTCATAAACGGCGACGAATCGAAGAGTTCTTTCGGGTCTTGGTACCAACAGGCCAGCGTCGAATGGGGCCGCAAGAAAGCCTTGCGTGACTCGTGGTATATCGAATCTCAGAGCCAGCTCCAGTATACGCATCTCAATGGGACCGACTACCGGACCAATGACGGCATCAAACAAAACTTCGACAGCGTCCACAGCCTCATCGGCCGCTTGGGCTTCCGCCTGGGCAAAGACCTCGATGCCAACAAATCCTGGTACTTCAAAGCTGATATCTTCCATGAATTTGCCGGCAACCGGACCTTTGACCTGACTTCTTTGGATGGCTCGGAACGCCTGCGCTATGACAAAACGAATCACGATACCTGGTACGATATTGGGGCCGGACTTGCAGCCGATCTCAGTCACGATAGAAGCCTTTGGCTCGAATTTGAACGGACCTTCAACGGGTCTTACGGCAAAGATTGGGAACTCAACGGCGGCATGACCTGGCGCTTCCATTAATCGCAAGACAGATGAAAATTGAACGAATAGAGATGTATCCCCGGTATCCAGAGACGCAGTGGATATCGGGGATTTCTTTGAAATGTCTGTTTTAGGGGGAGCGCGTTATTTCACCGAAATGTCTCATGATTAGAAAACAATTACAATTCAATTAAAAGTATAAATAATAACAAAAATGTGTAGATTTATAATTAGATATGATTTACAATGTAATTAGATGAAAACGTTCCGATATTTTAGTGATTAAAGTGGAGACAAAACTATGAGGCAAGAGAGACGGAAAATATTACGCGCTTGTATTCTGAGCATGATGATGGCGATGCCTGTCGCCGGTGTCTGTGCGGCCGAAGAGTATCCTTTGTCCGGTGATAAAATCGGCGGTGAATATAAAATAGAAGGCCGAAATTATGCCATTTTTTTTAGAGAATCGAGAGATATCGAGGCCGTGGATGACGTGACCATCACCAATACGGTGGAAGCCGATGGAGATGCCAACGACACGACGATGAGTATCGTTGGCACTACCGATGGAGAGGGTAAGTCCTTTACGCTCGACATGAAGGGACATAGTCTGACTAGCGGCGATTACGGCTCATTTTTAAATTTAACGAATGGGAAGAATAATAAAATCATCATTAAAAATGCTAAAGATATTGTCAGCACTTCTCATAGATCGAATGATATCCATGCTACGGGAACAGGGCATGTGATTTCCTTAGAGGCTGCAGGAGATATTCAATTCAATAGAGAAGATACGATTGAAAATAAGTATCCTATCATTTATTGGGGTGGTGATAACGAGCTTTCCTTATCGGCGGGAAACAATATCGTCATGAACAATAAAGATGACGTCGTTATGGTTTATGTTGAGAAGGAAGGCAAAGCGTCCCTCGTTGCCGGTAATGATATCATCTTTAATAATGATGGGAAGAGCAATGAAGTCAATGTTCATCAGGGCGTGATAAATATCGAAGCCGGTCATGATATTATCAACAACCATAATCGTCAAGAGAGTCTTCCAGTTTATTACTTTGGTGATGAGGCGGAAGCTCACGTTAAAGCCGGTCACGATTTGATGATAGACAGCCTTTACTCGACCAATCTGTTTAACGTCCAGAATGGATCTTCGGCAGACGTCGTGGCCGGCAATGATATCGTATTTAAGGTGAAAACGTTGGCTTTAACTCCCAGTGCTTACAGCATGTATAATTCATCGCTTTCGCTCCAAAGCCGAAACTTTTTCAGTAATGCCCAGCGAACCCTGCGAACCCGTGATGATTCTCAATTGACGGTTCGGGCCGATAATGACATCATCTTTGATACGCCAGGGGCTTTTGATGAGCTCAGTATGATTGCCGTGAATGCCAGGAGTACGGCCGACGTCTCAGCCGGTCATGATCTGGTCTTAAAGGTTGGCGTCGCAGCGCCTAACGTCCATGTCGATACGAAGGGTGTCGCCAACTTGACGGCCGGTCACGATATGATTCTCACGACGGCAGGTAAAGACGCAACGAATCCTCTGGAATCTAATCTCTATGCCGATAACGGCACGATTACGGCAAAAGTCATTGACGGTACTATGTCTATCTCTAATGACGGCGCCGTCGGAGCCTATGCGAATGATGGCGGCAGCATTACCCTCGAAGGACCTGTCGTCATGGAAGTAGGGAATGGCGCTGTGGCTACAAAGGATGGAACGATCCTCTTTAACGGCCCCTTGACGTTACGCAGCACATCAACCGGCCTTACTGCCGATGGCGGCAATATTACGCTTGATGGGGAAGCCGTTATGGATACGGCTGACGGAGCTGTCGCCACTAATGGAGGGACGATTCTTTTCAATGGCCCCTTGACACTTCATAGCACTGATACGGCTTTGCGGGCTGCTGACGGCGGTGTCATCGATGCGGCGGCAGCCGATACGAATAAATATATTACAGGTAATGTCGTCGCAGCCGGAGGTATCGTTTCTCTCGATTTGAATACGGCAGGTTCCTATTTGACGGGGACGACCTCGGTATCAGACGGCACGGTTTCTCTGGACTCTTCTTTGGATAGGGCGGCTGCAGCGGACAGCACTGGGACACTGGACCTAACCCTTGGAAACGGTACTGTTTGGAACGTGACTGACGACAGCTCCTTGACGAATCTTACTAATAACGACACCGTCAATATGGCGGACAGCAGTCGGACGGGACAACAGGTTACGGCCAAGACACTCTCCGGTACGGGGACGCTGGCCATGGATTTGGACTGGTTGTCCAATCAGGGCACGAAAGGTGTCACGGCCAACAGCGATTATTTGACCGTTACCGATAGTGCGACGGGAACGCAGAATTTAGTGAGCGATCCGACCGTCATGAACCTCGATAAGATGGGGGTTAACGACAGACTGTATGTAGCTGAACTCAATAACAGCGATGCCACGCTTACCAGCTCCATTCAGCAGCGCAACGTCAACAAAGGCCATCTCTATGATTACATTATTGGTCTTACCCATGAAACGACGGGCGATACGACGGATTGGTATTTCGGCTCTGTTGATAAGGTCGAAAGCAATGTCGTTCCGGCAGCCAATGTGCAGAACCGCACTCTTTTTGACATGGCAACCAACATGGATACCCTGAATAAACGCCTCGGCGAAGCTCGCTATGCCGACGGTGAAGATGCTGGCATGTGGGCCCGCTGGACCTATCGCCACCTTGGACGCGATAGCTACAACGGCCACAGCAATCGCTTTGAACTCGGCTGGGATACGGTCAAACAAGGCGCCGATGACAGTAGCCTTCGTCAGGGGCTTTCTTTCAGCTACCTCCGTAGCCAGACGTCCTTTGATACGGGAAATGGGAAATACAAGGGCTACACGGGCAGCTTCTATCAGACCTGGCTCGGTCAGAAGGGACACTATCTCGACGTCGTCGGCCGCATTGGCCGGTTGAACGGCGAAGGGACGACGAGGCTCATAAATGGCGACGAATCGAAGAGCTCCTTCGGGACCTGGTACCAACAGGCCAGCGTCGAATGGGGACGCAAGAAAGACTTACGTGATTCGTGGTACGTCGAGCCTCAGGGACAGCTCCAGTATACGCACATCAATGGTCGAGACTATCGGACCAACGACGGCGTTGGAATGGACTTTGACAGCGTCCACAGCCTCATTGGCCGTCTTGGATTCCGCTTCGGGAAAGACATCGATGCACAGAAGTCTTGGTATATCAAAGCCGACATCCTCCACGAATTTGCCGGCAACCGCACCTTTGATCTGACCTCTTTGGATGGATTGGAACGAATCCATTATGATAAGACGAATCACGACACCTGGTACGATGTTGGTGCTGGCCTCACGGCTGAACTCAGTCACGATCGGAGCTTGTGGTTTGAATTTGAACGGACCTTCAATGGCTCTTACGGCAGAGACTGGGAACTCAACGCCGGCATGACTTGGCGCTTCCATTAAGCAAAATAAGGGAAACAATTGAATAAATAAAATAGGATACCCGATATCGTGGACGCCACCCGATATCGGGTATTTTTATAAAAAGAAGGTGTTCTTTTCGGAGTCGGCTCTCTCTTGACGGTTTGGAAAGCCTGGGGTATGATAAAACAAACCACGCTAGATGGTATTACGCAGACGCTGACATTTCGGCCGGACTAAAATATGACAGGAATTGTCAAATTTAAAAGAGACTTCAGCGACGTCCCGACAGGGATTGAGTCCTCAAGGCCGGCATGATCTGGCGCTGCGATTAAATTTATATGAAAACAATCTTTCAAAAGAGGTGAAGACAGTGACCCACTTAACGGATACTCTTACATTTAAACGCGGCCTTACGGTAAAAAATCGCTTGGCCATTCCGCCCATGACGACTCGCATGAGTTATTATGACGGCACGGTTACGGGGGATGAAATTGCCTATTACGGCATGCGCACCGGTGCTGTCGGCATGTTTATCACCGGCGTAGCCTATATTCAGCCGAACGGCAAGTGCTGGACCGGGGAATTGAGCGTCGATGACGATGCCTTCTTGCCTAATCTCAGCAAATTGGCGTCGGCCATCAAACGGGACGGAACCCGGGCCATTTTGCAGATCTTCCATGCCGGCCGCATGACCGACAGCAAGACTATCGAAGGCGAACAGCCCGTAGCTCCCAGTGCCGTCGCCGCGGCTAAAGACGGGGCTGAAACGCCTCGCGAACTGCGCGATGACGAAATTGAAGAAATCATCGAAAACTTCAAAAAGGCGGCCGTTCGAGCTGTCAAAGCCGGGTTCGACGGTGTAGAACTCCACGGTGCCAACCATTACCTGCTGCACCAGTTCTTCTCGCCGCACTCCAACCGCCGTACCGATAAATGGGGCGGGAGCCTCGAAAAGCGCTATACCTTCATTGAACGCGTCGTTGACGGTGTCATTGAAGCCGTCGATGCTATGAACGTTCCCAACTTCATCATCGGCTACCGCTTTTCTCCTCGGGAAGAAACGGATCCGGGCTTTAATTTGAAGGAAACGCTGTGGCTTGTCGACAAACTGGCCGATAAGAAATTGGATTATCTCCACATTTCCCTGACCCGTTATGATCGCAAGACCAATATTCCGGAATATCAGGATAAGTCGATGCTGGCTTATGTTCACGACGCCATTGGCGGCCGCATGCCCCTCATTTCGGTCGGCGACGTCCGCACGCGGGCTGACGTAGAAGCTGCTCTGGCCGACTCGGAAATCGTCGCTGCCGGCTGCTCGTCCCTCATCGACCCCAATTGGAGCGCTAAGATCTTGGCTCATCGGGACGATGAAATCCGTTCGATGCTCAATTTGCAGGATCGGGATCTGCTGATGATTGCCAACGGTACCTATGCATTTATGAAAATGAAAGTGCCTGATCGTTTAATCGAATAAAAGCGCTCTTCAGCGAGTCGCCTCCACCCGTAAAACGGGTGGCTCGACGGGCGGCTATAAGCCTTTGTTGCTGAAAGCCAGCGTCTCAAGGCGCTGGCTTTCACTTTGTTCAAGCCACTGTGCATTTCACACGTCACGTATCCCTAAAGGGATTTCCCCATCACTTCTCCGTGGACTTGAACGGATCCTCATATTCTTTTACACTTAATTTATCCTTCATAATATCGGCCTTTTCTTGGTCCTGGATATATTTTCGAATCGTTTTTTCGTTCATCCCTACCGTGGTGACATAATACCCTTCTGACCAGAAATGGCGATTCCCAAATTTATACTTGAGATTGGCGTGCCTATCGAACATCATTAACGCTGATTTTCCTTTTAAGTATCCCATGAACGAAGAAACGCTCAATTTCGGTGGAATACTTACCAACATATGCACATGGTCGGGCATCAGATGCCCTTCCAATATCTCAACTCCTTTATAATTGCACAATTGCCTGAGTATCTCTCCCAGATCACGTCTATATTGATTGAAAATAATTTTTCGTCTATACTTAGGTGTGAAGACGATATGATATTTGCACAACCATTTCGTATGTGCTAAATCATTGGCTTTCTTCGCCATATAAATCACCTTTCCTTTTAATGTAATAGTGGCTTGGACTCCTCTATTATACTGGAAAGGTGATTTTTTAGTATAACTATTGGCACTCACCCGCATAGCGGGTGGGTTATTGTTTCGCAGGCGTTGCCAGCTCAACAGGGTAAACCCCATACTCAAAACGATAGGTCATTATCGCTGTTCTCTCTCTAATCATATATAATTTTCAAGAAAAAAGACAGGACCATCCTTGCATAATAATTGCTGAAAATTCTGGCAATCACATTTTTATTACTGGCAGCTCCCTACTCGGTGCTCTTGTGTTGCCTACTTTTTCGGGCTGCCCGTAAATATTTCATTAATCGGGGGCCTATCATGTCTATTCGGCGCCAAAAAATTTCCGAGCAACCATTTCAGGTCACTCGGAAATAAAAGTCTGACTTTTTGGGGTCACATCATATGAAATTTCTGTGGGAAATGAGTCTCTTTATTTGTCCTTCTTATCTCCCGTATATTCGATGACGATGATGGCGCCCTTATTGTCCATTTCTGTAATCGGCTTGCCATCTTTACCCATCGCATTACCGCCGTTATCCGTAGCCACGTAGATTTTTGTCGTATCCGGGCTTACGAGGACATTGCGGTAACGGTTATTGGTCTTGAACATTTTTTCTACGTCACCCTGGACCTGTTCTTTCTTGCCATCGAGTTTCACCCGATAGATGGCGCCACTCTTAAGGGTCGTAATGAGCAGAGAATTGCGCCATTCTTTAATTTTTCCGTTGTCCGGATAGTAGGCCACGCTGGAAGGAGCGATAGTCGGCCAGCCTATGTAATAAAGGGGTGCATAGGTTTCATCGGCAAAATTATACCCATTGCGGACCACATTAAAGGATTTGAGCGGATCTTTGAGATTCGGAGCATCAAAGTCTGTTTCCTTCTGAGTAGGAACGCCTGCCGGGATGTAGTTGGGATCGAATTTTTCCTGTAATTCTTTGGGAGCCTTGGAATAGTTGGCATAGACATAGGATTCATTATCCCGATAGCCGGCTACATAAGGCCATCCATAGTTACCGCCTTTTTCGATGAGGTTCAGTTCATCATCCGTCGACGGGCCATGTTCGGTCGCAAAGAGCTTATCGCCTACAAAGGCCAGGCCCTGGCTATTGCGGAATCCATAGGCATAGACATGACTGCGGACACCGTTTAATACGGGGTTATCATCGGGAATGGAGCCATCTTTATTGAGACGCAAGACTTTGCCCGGATAGAGGCTGTAATCTTTCGCGGCTACCTGCGCGGCCGTCGGCAGCATCTGCGCCTGGATTTCCTTGGCTACGCGGCTTCCCTGGTTATTCCCTTGGTCACCGATGGTATAGTACAGCTTGCCATCAGGTCCAAAACGAAGACGACCGGAGTTATGGTCCACGCTGGCCGGCAGATTATCGAGGATAGCCGTTTCATCGCGAAGCGTCTCGGTCTTAGGATCATAGGTCATCCGGACGATACGGGCATGCTTTTCACCATTGACTTCATAGGTATAGGCCGTGTAGACATAGTTATTTCCCTTAAGGAACTGCGGATCCAGTGCCAGCCCTAAAACCCCTTGATGAGGCGGCGCTGCCACGGCATTCTGGAAGGTATAGAGCACCGTATGCTTACCCGTTTTGGGGTCAACCTTAGAAATCGATTTCGACTGACGTTCCGTTACCCACAACGAATCGTCCGGTCCCCAAAGGACTTCCCAAGGAGAACCAAGGCCATCTACCAGGACAGTTGCCTTGAAGGGCTCTGCAATATTTACCTTGTCTCCATGAGCTGCCTCAGCCACCATACTAAAACCGGCTGTTGCGGTAATGCAAAGGCTGCAAAGTACTGCTGCTGCTAATTTCTTCATACTATAGGCTCCTTTCAAATGATAATTATTTATACTTAGCTAACGCTAATCAGCAATATCCAATCAGAGGTCGTTACGTATCAAACAGCAACCCAAATTCACATCTTTAGGTATCTTATTCGCTTCTGGTACGAACGTATCCTTACTCGTTAGATTTTTACAAAATTTGAACAGATAAGTCAAGATTCATCTTTATTCTCTATTATAAAACAAAAACATTAAAAAAGACAACCTTTAAATGATATTTCTATCATTTAAAGGTTGTCTCTACGAACTGTGCCTAAGCTATAGATATCAGTATAACGATGTACCTATCCGATACTTCATTTCCATTATGAATGAAGTCGGCCCTTATAAAATGAGCCTGATTTATCTTTTCATTTTATGAATCTCATAATTCTTATTTCCATTTCTCTTCTTATCTTCTCTTTCGGTAACGCCAGACACCTCGTCTAAAAAGCGAACCTCAATGAAGCCATACAGCGCAATACAAGCCATTTCTGAGAATTTTAGTCTGTATGCAAAAAGATTTTACGGACTTCCGTTTCTTGCCGGTTTCATCAGCATCATGTATAGATTCTTTTCATAATCAATTAAATGATGCTGAAATATATTATAAAATTATTACAATTATGTTATAATCAGTATAAGGTGGTGATAATAGTGAAAAAGGCAAAAATCTTCTTATCAATTCTTTTCCTAGTATTCTCTTTTGTCGGCGCTTCTTTTTATACTGCCCCTCAAGTCTATGCAAAGCGCATGGATGATCGCTTTACCTATCAAGCCTTGCAACGGATGGAAGGTGATTGGTACAATTCCAAAGGTGCAGTCGTTCTCTCTATCCATGACGGGTATATTAATGGCTGCGAGGTTCTCGGCGGATATGACTTTGCCGGCGGTGCTTCTAAGGCAACGGGAAAATTTTTAATTGCTGAAGCCAATGGAAGTCGATATCTGATCATCGACTGGAACTTGCCTCAATATATTAAATTCTATGGAGAAACCTTGTACCGATACTAAGGTCTTCGCCTCTAGTAGGAAATATTTTACGAACCATATAGGATATCAATTTTTATAGAATCCAGAACAGATCTGCCGGTCGCCTCCACGGAAACATCGGATGGCTCGACTGACATCTATGAATCTGTACTGCGAAAAGCCGGCGTTTAAAAGCGCCGGCTTTTATTTCGTTTAAGCCACTTGTCATATATCCTTATACAAGCACACCCCTGTACAGCAGCAGGATTATTATTTCGCAGGCGCTACCCAATCAACAGCGCAGACCTCACAGGTAAAAATAAGAGCTATGAATCCATGGGGACAGCTTTCCATAAGTTCATATTTTTTCATATAATCTCTTTTTTAAATTTTCGACAAATCTTCTAACCGTGTCTTTAAAAAGTCTTCCACAGCTTCTGAAAAATCGATGCCGCTTCTTTCTGCCAAGACGGCCAACCCCCAGACGCAGTCTCCGATTTTGGCCGGCAGGATATCTTCATTGTCACTGGGCCAGCGTCCTTCCTTGGCCATGACTTGGCGCCCGACCAAGCCGGCATCGGTCAGAAAGGCCAGAGCATCTTCTTCGGTCGTCCATTCTTGTTCATGGAGCTGCCGCTCTAAGGCGTGATACTGTTTACGGATTTCCATCGACATCTTGGTTACTTCTTGTAAGTCCATGCTATCTCCTCTCTGCAAACTCAACATAGTCATCAAATTCTATTGCCTTCTCGAGTTCGGGAAAGTGCAAAAGTCTCAGCAGTCATTGCGACTCATCGTGCCAATGCAATTCTCTTTGTCAGCTCTTGAAATCAAAGGTCTTGTAGCCTAATTATCGTGTTCCTCTCCCTAATCATATATAATTTTCAAGGAAAAAGACAAGGCTCCCCCCCTAGGTTTTCTGAAAAATCAGCTTGACTATATGAGTTATATCTCATAAATTATAGATAGGAGGATTTATATAAGATTTGAATTGCGAGAGCCATACACCAAACCATTGGAAGACGGGATTTTTGAATTACGCTGCAAACAAGCAAATAATATTACACGCGCCTTGTTTTTCTTTTATATAAGAGGACAAATCGTCGTTACTAACGGATTTACTAAAAAGACACAGAAAACGCCACAAAAAGAAATAGTGCTGGCAAAAAAGCGCCGAACCGATTACATTCGCCGAATGGAGGGCTTAACATGAAACGCTTAACAGATTTTAAAGCAGAACAGATGAAAGACCCTGCTTTTGCTGCTGCTTATATGGAAGTTGAACCTGAAATGAATATCATCCGGGCTATCGTGGACACAAGAATTGCTCAACATCTTACCCAACAGGAATTAGCCGAGAAAACAGGTATTGCCCAAACAGAAATCAGCCGAATTGAAAATGGCAGCCGAAATCCTTCCTTAAAGATTTTACAGCGCCTGGCTGACGGCATGAACATGGTTTTAAAAGTATCTTTTGAACCGAAAAAGTAAAGTCAAGTATAAAAGAGCCAGCTGCATACGAAAGTGCAGCTGGCTCTTTACCGTTATGGAGTTATGAGGGCCACGGCTTCAACATGGTGAGTCCGTGGGAACATGTCGACGGGCTGGACCTTCTGTGTCTGGTAGCCGTGTTCTTTAAGGTAGGCCAGGTCGCGTGCTAGGGTCGCCGGGTTACAGGAAACGTAGACGACGCGCTTTGGTTTGCTGTTGGCGATGGCTTTTAAGACCGGTTCACCGCAGCCAGCACGGGGCGGATCCAAGACGATGACGTCGGGACGGACGCCGTTTCGAATGAGTTCGGGCAGTTTATAGATGGCGTCGCCCAGGATGAATTGGGCGTTGCCGATCTTATTGTCCTTGGCATTGCGGACGGCGTCGCGAATGGCCGAATCGACAATTTCGATGCCGTAGACCTGTTTTGCCTTCTGTGCTAAGAATAAGGTGATTGTCCCCGTGCCGCAGTAGACGTCGGCTACGATTTCTCCGCCTTTTAAGTCGGCAAAGTCGAGGGCCGTTTCGTAGAGGCGCTGGGCCTGTTCGCTGTTGACCTGGAAGAAGGACTGGGCCGAGATATGGAAGGTCAAAGAACCGATGGAATCGTGAATGGTACCGCTTCCGTAAATGGTCTTGGTCTTGGGGCCTAAGATGACGTTGGTATGGCGCTTATTGACGTTTTGGACGACGCTTTTAAGGCCCGGCACGTCACGGCGCAGGTATTGGACCAAATCTTTCATGTGCGGGACCATATCCGATGCCGTCACCAGGCAGACCATGACTTCGCCCGTATGGACGCCGACGCGGCCCATGATGTGGCGGACGATGCCCGTCCTTGCGTCTTCGTCGTAAGCCGGGATCTTGAAATCTTTCATCCACTGGCGGACGACGGCAGCGATGACGTTATTGCCTTCTTTTTGAATGGCACAGTTTTCGACGTCGATGACTTCGTGCGTAGCTGCCGCAAAGCAGCCGATGGCGACGTTACGCTTGCCGGCAGCGGCGACGGGAAACTGCATTTTATTGCGGTAATTCCACGGCGTCTTAGCGCCGAGGACGGGCAGGACGTCGACGCCCTGCAAGTGGCCGATGCGCTCAATGGCATCTTTTACTTGCTGCCGTTTTTCCTTCAGTTCGCCTTCATAGCTGAGGTGCTGGAGCTGACAGCCGCCGCAGCGTTCGTAGACCGGACAGGGCGGCTTTTCTCGATCCGGCGACGGCGTGAGGACCTGTTCTAAGGCCGCCGAGGCATAGGTTTTCTTGACCATCGTCACCCGGGCCCGCACCGTTTCACCGGGAAGTGCGTAAGGTACGAAGACCGTGAAGCCTTCATAGCGGCCAATGCCTTCGCCGCTCGTTCCCAGTCCTTGAATGGACAGCTCATAGGTTTTCCCCTTCTGCACAGGGATTTGCCGTGTTTCTTTCATGAGATTCCTTTCTTGGCAAAGGGCCTTGTACGCATCTTTCCAAAAACGGTACAAGGCCTTTTCTCTGCCCTTTATAAGATGATGTCACTGACGACAGGTTCCTGAATGGCTGCCTGTTCGTCGGTTACGATGATATGGTCGGCGGCACGCTGCGCGAGGGCCATCATATCGTCTGTTTTCTTTCCGTATAAGGTGAATAAGGCTTCGCCGGGTCGTACCGGATCGTAGAGTTCTTTAAAGAGGCGGATGCCGACCATGGGCTCAATGGCGTCTTCTTTCCGCGCCCGACCGGCGCCCATTTCCATGGCGATTTCGCCGAGGGCCCGGCCGTCGATGCGGGTGATATAGCCGCCGTCGGTACTGACCGCCGTAAAGACTTGTTCGGCTTTGGTCAAGGGACGCTTACCGATCCACGACGTGCTGCCGCCCTGGGCCTTGATGCATTCCTTAAATTTAGCCAGGCCCTTGCCGGAGGCGATCAAGTCGCGGATCATGGCTCTGCCCTGTGCTTCATCAGCAGCTTTTTGGCCGACGATGAGCATCTGGGCCCCCAGGGCTTCGACGACTTCCATCAGTCTGCGGCCGCCCTTCCCCGACAAAGCTTCGACGGCTTCGTCGACTTCGAGGGCATTGCCGATGGCCGTTCCCAAGGGCGCCGACATGGACGTAATGACGGCCCGCGTCGGACGACCGGCGAGGCGGCCGATGCTGACCATGATTTTAGCCAGTTCCCGGGCCCGTTCTTTGGTCTTCATGAAGGCTCCGTCGCCGTACTTGACGTCGAGGACGATGGCATCGGCACCGGAAGCGATTTTCTTACTCATGATGGAGCTGGCAATGAGGGGGATGCTTTCGACGGTCGCCGTCGCATCGCGAAGGGCGTAGAGTAGTTTATCGGCCGCTGCGATTTCGCCGGATTGGGTAATGAGGGAAATGCCGACGCGGCGCACTTGATCTAAGAATTTTTCTTCCGGCAAGACGATCTGAAAGCCCGGAATCGATTCCAGTTTATCCGCAGTTCCGCCTGTAAAGCCCAGTCCCCGGCCGCTCATCTTGGCGACGGGCACGCCGGCTGCGGCCACCAGGGGTGCGACGATGAGGGTCGTCGTGTCGGCAATGCCGCCAGTGCTGTGCTTATCAACTTTGATGCCCGGAATGGACGATAAATCGACGATGTCGCCGGATTTTGCCATGGCCAGGGTCAATTCCGTCGTTTCTTCATCGGTCATACCCTGAAGGTAGATGGCCATCAGCCAGGCCGCTGCCTGATAGTCGGCAATGCGGCCAGCCGTGTAGTCGGCGATGAAGCTGCGAATTTCGTCAGCCGTCAATACCTTGCCGTCCCGTTTATGGGCGATGCAGTCCATAGGCCACATAGAATCACCTCAGTTCTGTTAAAAAGCTGGTTCCAAATTGAAGTCCCGTGAGGTCGAAATTATCCATGATGGTCTTGCCCAAATCGGCATAGGTCTTGCGAATGCCGAGGTCGACCGATTCCGAAAAGGCCGGACTGTAGGCCAGGACCGGAACCCGTTCGCGGGTGTGATCCGTACCGTGCCACGTCGGGTCGTTGCCGTGATCGGCCGTAATGATCAAAAGTTCGTCATCTTGCAGTTCGGCCATGAGGGGTCCCAATTCCCCATCGAAGCTTTCCAGGCATGCAGCATAGCCTTTGACGTCGCGGCGGTGGCCGTACATGCTGTCAAAGTCGACGAAGTTGGCCATTAGGAGGCCCTTGTCCTTGCGATGAGCCGCTAATTGTTCCCGCAGGGCCACCATGTCTTCATGGTTATTGGCCGTATGATACGATTCGGTGAGGCCGATATGGGCGTAGATGTCGCCGATTTTACCGACACCGACGACGGCGTAGCCCGCTTCCGACAAGTAAGAAAAGACCATCTTCCGCTTGGGCAGGCGGCTGTAGTCGCGGCGGTCTCCCGTGCGGACAAAGTTTCCCTGCTCGCCGATGAAGGGACGGGCAATGACCCGGCCCACTTCATAGGGACCGACGCAGACTTCGCGGCGCGTCACGTCGCAGATGCGGTACAGTTCTTCTAGAGGAATGACGTCGTTATGGGCAGCGATTTGAAAGACGCTGTCGGCCGACGTGTAGACGATGGGCTTTCCAGTCTTGAAGTGTTCGGGCCCGAGGCGTTCAATGATTTCTGTACCCGATGCGATTTCATTGCCGATGTAGCCATATCCCGTCTTTTCCGTAAAGGCGTCGAGGAGATCCTGTGGGAAGGCCTTTTCAAAGGTCGGGAAGGGATTTTTGACGGGGTTTCCCATAAATTCCCAGTGGCCGCTGGTCGTATCCTTACCCATGGAGATTTCTTCCATGAGGCCGTAGGAACCGACGACGTCCGTATCTTCAGGATGAATGTTGGCGACCTTCCCCAGGCCCATGCGGCGCAGATTGGGCAGGCTCAAGGGAACGTTTGCGTCGATGTGGCCGTAGGTATCGGCCCCTTTATCGCCGAAGCGTTCGGCATCGGGAGCTCCGCCGGCGCCGACGCTGTCGGTAACGATGACGATGATGCGATTGAATTTCATGTGCTCCCCTCCTTATAATCCCGGCAGATATTTACGGGCTTTGGCAAAGGCTGCAATGGTCTTGGCATCGGTAATTTCGTTCTTATCGATGAGGGCTTCGACTTCCTGCGGCGTATAGTATTCGACGTTCATGAATTCATCGTCGTCGAGGTGCTGTTTGCCCTTTTCAAGACCTCTGGCCAAATAGAGGTAAATTCGTTCGTTGCAGAAACCGGGCGACGTGTAGACGTAGCCCATGGGCAGGATTTCCTTAGCCGTTACGCCGGCTTCTTCTTCGAGTTCCCGGGCGGCGCAGTAGTCCGGAGATTCGCCGTCGTGTTCGATTTTCCCGGCCGGTACTTCCAACATGGCTTCGGCCGCTGCATAGCGGTACTGGCGGACGAGAATGATCTTGCCGTCATCGGTCAGGGGCAAAATGGCGCAGGCGCCGAAATGCCAGACCGCTTCGCGGGTAGCGGTTTTCTTTTCCCCACCCTGACCGTCGTCAATGGATACGGTGTCGACTGTGACGTGGAGCACCCGTCCTTTCATGATTTCTTTACGGGAAACGAGGGTTTCCTTACTAATACTCATAGTATCATCCTTTCAAAAAAAGCTTCCCGAACTCCGCTGCTGCGAACCCGAGAAGCTTTTTATTCTAACGCCGACAGCAAGCCGCAGGCTGTATCCTTATGTATAAGGCGGCCCGGCGTCTTGAGAGACTGCCGCCGTCAGAGAAACATGGTCATACAAACTTAGAAAGCGAACAAATCGTTCAGGCTTTCGGACATCGTCGGATGGGTATAGATGAAGTCGCGCAGGACCTGGTATTTCAAGTTATTGTCCATAGCCATCTTGACGAGGTTGATCATTTCATGGGATTCGGCGCAGAAGAGCTGAACGCCGAGAATCTGGTCGTCAGCACCGACGAGGGCCTTGAGGACGCCTTCCGGTTTACGGAGGACTTTAGCCTTAGGAATGGCTGCAGACGGCAGGTTCATGACCCGGTATTCGATATTCTTAGCCTTGGCTTCGCTTTCGCTGAGGCCGACCCGCGAGAAAGGCGGATCGATGAAGACCGAGTACGAGAAGGCACCGCGGTTCTGTGTCGTCCGGTCGCCTTTGCCGCTCATGTCCGACATGATGATACGGCTGTCGTCGAGGGAAATATAGGTGAATTGCAAATTGCCGCAGACGTCACCGGCTGCCCAGATGTTAGGAACATTGGTCCGCAGGTGTTCATCGGTTACGACGGCACCGCGGTCCGACAAAGCAATGCCGGCCTTCTGAGCTTCGAGACCATCCGTGTTCGGACGGCGGCCCGTTGCCATCAAGATGGCGTCCCCTTCTAAGACCGTATCCGTATCGCCGACGGTGTAGTACAAGGTTGCGCCTTCGATTTTCGTCGTCTTGGCGCCAGTTACGATTTCAATGCCCTTGGCTTCCAGGACGGAACGGATGTTGTCGGCAATATCCTTGTCTTCGCGAGGCAGGAAAACGTCGATATCCTGAACGACCGTGACCTTGCTGCCGAAGTTGGCGTACATGGCTGCAAATTCCAGGCCAATGTAGCCGCCGCCGACGATGGTCAGTTTTTCCGGAAGTTCATCCAAATCCATCATCGATTCCGACGTGTAGACTTTGTCACTGTCTTTGACGCCGGGGATGCCCGGGATGACCGACGTAGCGCCGGTATTGATGACGAACTGCTTGCCTTCGAGCTGAAGGACGCCGTCTTTCGTCTTGACTTCGACGTGGGTTGCGTCGACGAAGGATGCCATGCCGTCGATGACTTCGACGCCGGCCTGGATCAGTTTATTGTAGTTGGCCTGATTCAAGGCACCCGTCAATGCGCGTTTGCCTTCGATGGCTTTTTTATAATAGGCAGCTTTAGAAGCGAAATCCGACTTTGGAGCCGTTGCCGCTTCGGTAATGAGGCGTTTGGACGGAATGCAGCCGACGTTGATGCAGGTACCGCCGTACATGCCGTTGTCTTTTTCGATCAAGGCTACTTTCTTGCCCTGTTTGCCTAATTGTCCGGCTAAGGTTTTACCGGCTTTCCCAAAACCAATTACGATGACATCATACATTTTCATAATTAAGCCTCCTTAATTAAAAATATATAATCGTTGGTATCCATTTATGACAGCAGTCCAGCAAGGTTTCCCCTGCCGGCCGTTGTTTCCTTGAAAAAGCTTAGACGCCCGTACTGCCGATGCCGCCTGTACGCAGGCCGCTGGCTGTATCATCGTTTACGGTCAGGTACTTCATGAAGATGCCCTGCCCGATGCGGTCGCCTTTTTCAATCGTGTAGGCCACATCGTTCGTATTGTAGTAAGCGATCATGATATGACCTTCGTTGTCTTCATTATTATAATAGTCGCTGTCGACGATGCCCGTGCTGTTGGCCAGCATGAGTCCTTTCTTAAAAGCCAGGCTGGAGCGGATGAAAATAGACAGGTATTCATCGCCTTCCATGAAGGCCTTCAGGCCCGTCGGGACGACGGTTACGGCATGGGGCGCCAACACCGTCGTTTCAGCGGCTTCCAAATCGTAGCCGGCACTCTTGGCCGTCTTACGAATGGGAAGGTGGATGTCACGGTCTTTATACGCCGTGACGATTTCAAAACCTCTGCCCGTCATCACAGCCTACCGTTTCTGGCGGTCGCGATTGCCGTTGTGACCGCCGCGAGGACCGCGACTCCGGTGGGACGGAGCTTCGTCACCGCCGCCGAGGAGGGCTTTGCGGGACAGATTGACTCGGCCCTGGCTGTCGATTTCGACGCATTTGACCATGATTTCATCGCCGACGTTGACCACGTCTTCGACTTTTTCAACGCGTTCCATGGCCAGCTGAGAAATATGGACCAGGCCTTCTTTCCCGGGCAGGACTTCGACGAAGGCGCCAAAGTTCATGAGCCGCGTGACTTTGCCGACGTAAGTCTTACCGACTTCTACGTCTTCCGTCAGTTTTTCGATCCATTCTTTGGCTTTGTCACCGCTTTCGCCGTCGACGGCTGCGATGTAAACAAGGCCCGAATCGTCGATGTCGATCTTAGCGCCTGTTTCTTCGGTAATCTGCTTGATCATCTTGCCGCCCGGCCCGATGACGTCGCGGATCTTATCGGGGTTGATGTGCATGGAGATGATGCGCGGCGCAAAAGGAGACAGTTCCTTCCGCGGTTCAGCGATGGCCTGCAGCATCTTGCTCATGATGTGGAGACGGCCTTCGTGAGCCTGTTTCAAAGCCTGGTCGAGGATTTCACGGCTGAGGCCTTTGATCTTGATATCCATCTGAATGGCCGTAACGCCCTTCATCGTACCGGCGACTTTAAAGTCCATATCGCCGAGAGCATCTTCCATGCCCTGGATATCGGTGAGGATGGTGAAGTCTTCGCCCTTGGTAACGAGGCCCATGGCGACGCCGGCTACGGGAGCCTTAATGGGGACTCCGGCATCCATCAGGGACAGAGTGCTGCCGCAAACGCTGCCCATAGAGCTCGAGCCGTTCGATTCGAGGACTTCCGATACGACGCGGATGGCGTAAGGGAATTCTTCTTCACTCGGCATGACCTGCGTGAGGGCCCGTTCGGCCAATTTGCCGTGACCGATTTCACGACGGCCGGGACCGCGGGACGATTTCGTTTCACCGACGCAGAAGGACGGGAAATTATAGTGGTGCATGTAGCGGCGATCCGTTTCCAAACCGACGCCGTCAATGTGCTGGCTTTCCGACAAGGGGGCCAAGGTGCAGAAGCTCATGATCTGCGTCTGGCCGCGGGTAAAGAGGCCCGTGCCGTGAGTGCGGGCAAAGAGGCCGACTTCACAGCTGACCGGACGGACTTCGTCGACGCGGCGGCCGTCCGGACGGATCTTGTCGACGGCGATCATGTGGCGGACGATTTCCTTAATCATCTTCTGGGTAATGTCGGCTACGTCGTCAGCATTATCGGGATAGATGTCAGCAAAGTGTTCATAAATGTCGGCTTCGACGGCATTCATCTTTTCTTCGCGTTCGATCTTGTCAGCCGTAAAGATAGCCGTCTTCATGGCTTCTTCGCCGTAAGCGTGAACGGCTTCGACAATGTCAGCCGGCGGTTCTTTTTCGACGAATTCCTGTTTCGGTACGGAAATGCTGTCTAAGAAAGAAAGCTGGAATTCGACGACTTTCTTGATCTCTTCATGGGCGACCATGATGGCATCGAGAATCTGTTCTTCCGGAACTTCTTTGGCGCCACCTTCAACCATGAGGATAGCGTCTTTCGTACCGGCGACGACGATGTCCATGTCGCTCTGTTCGCTCTGAGCGACCGTCGGATTGATGACAAATTCACCGTCTACGCGGCCGACGCGGACACCGGCAATCGGGCCGGCAAAGGGAATATGAGACATGCACAGGGAAACGGAGGCGCCGATCATGGCGGCGATTTCCGGGGCATTATCGTGATCTACACAAAAATCATAAGCCACGACGTGGACGTCATGACGATACGTTTTCGGGAAGAGCGGACGGATCGGGCGGTCGATCAGGCGGGCAAAGAGGGTTGCCGATTCGGGCGGTTTGCCTTCGCGTTTAATAAAGCCGCCGGGGATTTTGCCGACAGAATACATCTTTTCTTCGTAATCGACGGTGAGCGGGAAAAAGTCTGCGTCTTCACGGGCTTCCTTGGACCCCGTTGCCGTTACGAAAACGGCGGTGTCACCATACCGTACCAGTGCGGCACCGCTGGCCTGTTTTGCCAATTTGCCGACTTCAATCACCAGCGGGCGGCCGGCGAAATCCATTTGGAATTTCTGTTCTTCCATTGTAACCTCCTTGAATCTTACAGGTGATAGGCACTAGTTTGGAAAAATCGGCGATTCGCCCAAACTACAACCTACCAACCTGTGTTCTGAAAAAAGGGCCGATGCAGTCACATCAGCCCTACAGTATGCGAAATTATTTACGCAAGTTCAATTTTTCGAGAATCGCACGATACCGATCGAGGTCGTGTTTCTGCAAGTAACCGAGCAAATTACGGCGCTGGCCGACGAGTTTCAACAAGCCGCGGCGGGACGCATGGTCCTTCTTGTGGCTGCGGAGATGTTCCGTCAAATAAGTGATGCGGTTGGTGAGCAGCGCGATCTGTACTTCCGGAGAACCCGTATCGTTTTCATTGGCACCAAATTTAGCTACGATTGCTTTTTTTTCTTCTACGCTTAACATTGTATCTTTCCTCCATGTGTAAAAAATTAAAACTTATTCGCAAAGTGCTAAGTGATCGTCGGAGTCATCGAGACACCGAGCACCCGTACGACATAGATATTATACTATACCCGGCCAGTTGTGTAAAGTAATTATGGGGGAATCTTTAGGGAATCGTACGCCACGCCCTTTACGATAAAAAATTTATTCCCTTGACTGCCTATCTATTATGCCATCACTTTTTGTTTTACACAAGGATGTTGTTTTTACAATATGTATACCTCTCTCTCCGGTCCGAGTCTTGTCAAACCGCCCCCTTTCGCTTATACTATACGAAAAAGGTTGTATTTAATAATAAATATTGAGAAGTAAAGGAGACTTGCTTATGAAAAAATATGACGTCATCCTCATTGGGACCGGTTCGGCCAACATCATTGCCGACGCAGCCATTGTTCAGGGTTTGTCCGTCGCCATTATCGAACGGGGCAGTTTCGGCGGCACCTGCCTCAACCGCGGCTGCATCCCGACCAAGGTCATGGTCACGGCAGCCAGCCGCATCCGTGAAATCCGTGAAGGCGGCCGCATCGGCGTCTTTGCCGACAACGCCCGTCTCGACTGGGATATTTTATCGAAACGGCTGTGGGAAAAAATCGATGAAAGCAAATCGATCCAGGGCTACTACGACAAGTTCCCCAACGTCGACACCTACAACGGCACGGCAGCCTTCGTCGACAATCACACCTTGGATGTCACCTTAAATGACGGCACGGAGGCAACGATCCAGGGCGACAAGATCTTCATCGCTACCGGCGGCCGGACCAACATCCCCCGCATTGAAGGCCTTGACGATGTCGGCTACTTGACGTCGGAATCCTTCTTCGGTGAATCCTTCCCCAAGAAGCCTTATAAGAGCCTGATCATCATCGGCGGCGGTCCCATCGGCTGTGAATTTGCCCACGTCTTCGACGCGGCCGGCACCAAGATCACCATCGTCCAGCACAACGCCCGCCTGCTACCGAAAGAAGATGAAGCCATTTCGGCATTCATCCTCAAACAGTTCCGCAGCTATGGCATGGACGTCCGCTTAAAGCAGGACACCGTAAGCGTTACCCTCCGCGACGGCCTCAAAGTCCTCAAGATTCGCGACATCGACACCGGTGAAGAAGCTGAAGTCGCTGCCGAAGAAATCCTGGTTGCCCCGGGCATCAAACCGACGACAGATTTACTCCATATCGAAAACACCGACGTCCGCCTCGATAAGCGCGGCTACATCGAAACCAATGAGTTCCTGGAAACGACGGCTGACGGCATCTGGGCCCTCGGCGACATCAACGGCATGGCGCCCTTCCGCCACAAAGCCAACTACGAAGCCGAAATCATCGCCCACAACCTCTTCTCGGGCAATGAACCGGAAAACTGGCGCTGGGCCAGCTACGACATCATCCCGGCCGTCACCTACACCTATCCGGAAGTGGCCCAAGTCGGTCTCAGCGAAGAAAACGCCAAGAAAAAAGGCTACGACGTCGAAACGGCCATCAACCACTACTCGGCTTCGGCCAAAGGCTACGCCATGGGCTTTGAACCGGGTCAGGACGACGACGGCTTCGTAAAACTGGTCGTCGACAAAAAGACGAAATTCATCCTCGGCGCCCACATCGTAGGTCCCGAAGCGTCGATTCTCATCCAGCCCTTCATCAACAACCTCATGAGCGGCGATCACACCATCAAACCCGTCCACGAAGACATCGCTTCGGAAACGGCCAAGAAGCTGCGGGCCCTGCCCTTGACGCGGACCCTGACGCCGAAATCGGTCTATACCTTCAGTGAAACCATGACCCCGCACCCGTCCCTTTCGGAAGTCGTCATGTGGACCCGCTACTATTACGAAGGCAAGTAAACTCCTCCTCTTTCTATATAGTCGCCTCCACCCGTAAAACGGGTGGCTCGACGGGCGGCTATAAGCCTTTGTTGCTGAAAGCCAGCGTCTCAAGG